>Ga0209318_1000067_pt1 | contig 138088 bp, 119 predicted proteins | sample RifGroE1_FD_183999 | JGI IMG/M metagenome (GOLD analysis project Ga0209318, IMG submission 183999) | Groundwater microbial communities from Rifle, Colorado, USA - Groundwater E1 (SPAdes) (version 2) | ecosystem: Environmental > Aquatic > Deep subsurface > Groundwater | place: Rifle, Colorado...
AAATTTTTCTAATGCTTGTTGTTTTTCTAAATCAGTCATATTAACCCCTTTTGTTGTTTATACTATAAACATTTGTTTTGATAAAGTCTCCGGACTATCATGTCCGGTTCTTTATGGGGTCATTATAGTGACACGGTAAATTTAGCATCACGAATAGAAGGGTTAACAAAAATTTATAAAGTATTTATTATTATCACAGAAAACACATATAATGAATTATATGATTTGTCTATTTTTGATATTCGTGAAATTGACCTGGTAAAAGTCAAAGGTAAAACCCGGAACATCAAAATATTTGAAGTTTTTAATGGTGACAATAGAATTGTAAAAATTCAAAAGAAAGAAACGAAAGAACTATTCACTGATGGATTAACCAAATACAGAGAAGGTAACTTTTCAGAATGTATATCAATTTTCAAAAAATGCAGAAAATTAGCACCAGGAGATACTTTACCAATTATTTATATTGAAAGATGCAATTATTTGCTTAATTATCCGCCAAGCAGTAAATGGGATGGTGTGAGTGAAATTACAATTAAATAATAAACGATGGAAGCTCTATGTTCTAAAAAAATCGATTGTATTACGCAGGCCTTTGTCAAACCCTGTAAGATTAATGGGTAAATCAGATAATTCACCAATTGACGCATACGAATATTTTATATCTCCTATTCGTGGTGCAACGTGAGTTATTTGAGATTTACTGTTTGATAATCTAATAATGATTTTTGCAATATCATTTATTGTTATAAATGTACCATAACCAATATTATACACACCAGATGGAAAATTCGTTGATAGATAAAAAAGATACAGTGCCAGGTCTTTTACATAAATAAAATCTCTAGTCTGTTCTCCATCCCCATAAATTGTTATCGGTTCATTTTTCAGGGCTTTTGAAATAAAAATAGGTATAGCAGCAGCATAACCGGAACCTAATCTCTGTCGTTCACCAAAAACATTGAAAAATCGTGGTATTATACCCTTCATCCCGAATCTGTCACAATAAGATTTTACATAATACTCACTGGACAATTTTGATATCGCATAAGGAGAAGTTGGTTCAGGATAAAAAGTGGTTAATTTAGGGCATATTTCACTCATACCATACACGGCTGCTGAAGATGCAAAAACTATTGTTTTAATAGTATTGGCTATCATAGATTCTAAGACATTTATGGTTCCAATAGTGTTGACAAGTTCTGTTTCTATTGGTTGTTTCATACTCTCAGGTACACTGATTTCTGCTGCAAAATGATAAACAGTTGTGCATCCCTTCATCGCATTTGTTAATAAATCGCGATCATTGATGTCGCCTTCAATAAATGTGTAATTTGATATATTTTGTATATTCTCAAAAGTACCTGATTTCAAATTATCATAAAGTACTACTTCAAAACCTTTAGTTGAATATAATTCTGCAATATGAGACCCTATAAAACCCAATCCACCGGTTATAAATATTTTTTCTTTCATAGAGTATCCTAAAAAGTAAAATTTTCGCCTAAATATAATTTTCTTACCATAGGGTCATTAACAAGTTCATCGGATGTACCGGTTCTGAATATATCACCTAGATTGATAATGTATGCTCTATCAGTTATACTTAATGTCTCACGTACATTGTGATCTGTTATTAAAACACCAATTCCTTTTTTTTTCAATTCCCGAATAATATGCTGAATATCAGCAACAGCAATCGGATCAACTCCGGCAAATGGCTCATCCATTAATAAAAATTTAGGGTATAAAACTAATGCCCTTGCTATTTCTGTTCTTCTTCGTTCACCACCGGATAATGAATATGCTTTTTGATTTAATAATCGTGCAATTCCTAACTCTGTGACAGCTTCATCTTTCCGTCTTACTTTTTCCTCTTTCGATATATCTAAAACCTCTAAAACACAATCAATATTTTCACTAACAGTAAGTTTTCTAAATACAGAAGATTCCTGCGGTAAATAACTTATACCAACCCGCGCTCTTTTATACATTTGCATCTTTGAAATATTAAAACCATCCATTAAAATAGTACCGGAAGTTGGTTTTATAAAACCGACAATCATATAAAAAATCGTTGTTTTCCCTGCCCCATTCGGACCTAACAAACCAACAACTTCTCCCTGATCCATTGCAAAGGATGCATTATTGACAGCAGTTTTGAAACCGAATTTTTTAACAAGTGATTGCACTTCAATCTTAGATTTTTGAATATTATCATTAAGTATCTCTTTATAAACATCCATTATAAAATCCTATACGAATAAAATGAAATAACATCATGTATCAAATTTAAATTTTTCTTTCTTCATTAATAAATAGAGTTTAAGAACTGAATGTAGACTATGTTTATAAAGGAATAATCTTTTTTCTTTATCTGATTTAAAAAGTGATGAAGCATTATGATATTCTTTATGATAGACAACTAAACCAGGTGAATACACAAATTTTAAATGATCTTTCATTCTTCGATAATTAAGAAAATCTTCTTCAGAATACATAAACATTTCATTCCAAAAGACTGTAGGATATTTTTCCAAATATTTTTTTGAAAAAATAAGAGCAGAACCATGCAATGATAAATCTTCCTGTCTTATTTGATTATTAAGAATAAATTCTTCTTTATGACAATCTAAACCAAATTTATTCTTAAGAAACTTGTAAATTTCTAAAATTTTAAGAGCATCTAAATTGTAAAAATAATAAAATCGTAAGAAAACCATCTTAAAAATATGTTTTCTTAGTGCATTATAACTATATAAATTAGCCCCATAAGGATTCTGATGAATTAAATTTATTGTGATAATATCGGGACCTAAAACATCAAAAAACGAAGTGTTATATTCCTGTTGGATTTTATCAAAAAAATCACTTTGTTTTATAACAGTATCATTATTTAATACACATAGAAATGACGGGTTATAAGTAATTTTTGCATAATCACACCCTATATTGTTGCCGGCAGAAAAACCAAGATTTTCACTATTCAAAATAACATCTATAATTGTATTATCCTTATATAAGGTAAGAAGAGACTCACCGGTTCCGTTATTAGAACCATTATCAACAACAATAATCTTATAGTTATCATTTTTCAGATTTTCAAGAATTGAATCAATACATTTTTTCGTATCATCAATAGATTTATAATGTAATATAATAAACGCAATATTAATCAAAAATAATCACCTTAAATAATTTATTAGATTATATATAAATATTCAATTTGAGTCAAGTTGAATATTAGTTTTATATAGTTCTGAATGATGTTGTTTTTAATAATCGTCTTAGTAGTTGACCTCTTTTAGAACCATAGGGAAAAAGTTTTGCTACAATTTTTTTGAAAAGGGGATTTTTCTGATGAATATACCAATTTTTTTTTACTTCAAACCCGGTTTGTACATATTTGTTTGCTTTAACAACTCTAAAGTCAAAACCTTGCGCCCATGCAATATAAACGGGTAATCGTTCAATTGCGTGAGGAACTGTAGACTCATTTGCAAGTGGCTCTTCGGGAAAATCAAATACTTTTAAATGGAGATTAAAAAGTGGCAGTAATGCAACTGGTTTATACCAGAATGAAAATCCATACGGCATTACCGGAATTTCACTATTTTTAAAAGAAATATTTTTTGGAAGCCCCATTGAATCCCATAATGATTGACAAATTTTTTGATTATTCCCCCACCCGCTAATTAAATGAACACTGGAAAAATAAAAAGGAATATCGGGTATAATTACACCAACTGAACTGCACGTTGCAAAAATATTAAGTATATCTGTTGATGAGTTAATTAATGACTCTTTTATTTCGTTCATCCAGGATTTACCAATCCATGAATCACCTGTTGGTGATCTTTTAGTATGAAAATGACCGACGATGTCATATTCATTGAGTTTACTTGAAATATGTAACCATGGAAAAATATCTCTTCCCCGATTTTCAACAAGTATTATTTCAAAATGTAAATTAGTTATAATCATAACTTTTTCTATCAAATCTTTTTTTAATTGAGAATCTGTTGTGATATATAAATCGAAAGTAAAATTAACTCTTAAAATTACCGTAATTAATTCTTGAAACTCTTCAATATAGAAGGCATGAATATGAATCGCAATTTTTTGTGATATAGCGGATAGAGGTTTATTTTCAGAAACAATATGTAATTTATTAGAATATAATAGATTAATATCCGGAGGTAAAATAGAATTAAAATGGCTTTCTATTAGTTCAACTGAATATGAAGTTTTATTTTGTATATAATCTTTCAAATATTTTGGATTTGAATGCAGTAAAAAACTTTTAATTTTTATAAAAGGAACATTATTATCAATAAGTATTTCAGGATAATGATTTGATACATTAGTTTCTTTTAAATTATACATATTTGCATCGAGCATTGTTCCACTTCTAAAACCGGTTTGCTCTAGTAATACTGTTAGTTGTGTTTCATATTTTTGAATTATTTCAGATACATTCGTAAATGGTTGTATTTTTTTCCAGAATTTAATGAATACATCTGAAGAAACGACATTTTTTTTAAAACTCATGAAATAACTTTGAATATGTTCCGGAATTGCACCACCGGTTTCAGGCATGCCGTTTTTTGACTTTTTATTATTTGTTATACCCCAGAAATCAATGGTATTATCAGACTCCATTCGTTGAAATAATGTATCCAATTCGAATATAGGGCCAAAACAAGTATCGTTCATGATCGTTAATGTGTCATAATATAGTAATGCGTCAAAACCTTTCTTCAAAATTGCTTCCTGCCATGCAGAAAAATCAAAACCTATGTTCTTACGAACAAAAACATCATCAGCAAGAGTACCTAATGTTTCATAGTCATTTTGTGATAATGTACTATTTGAGATGACAACAATCTTTTCATAATACGAACGCATACATTGTAATGTAAATACGACATAATCTGATAAAAGATGTACAGGATTATAATGAGTAAAAAATAATATTCTTTTCATTCCCCCGCCCGTATATTAATAATGTATCGTATAGAGCCTCTTGCAAAAATACTTTTCTTTTCTCAAATTTTTGCATGAGGCTACTCTGGTTGCATGCCCGAGCAGTAATGTACCCATTACGACCAGGCTCTAACGCAATTTCATTGCGTATTGGCGGAAGCATAAAAAAAGTACTCTTTTTTTCATCAAGTACTCTTGATTTTGCAAAAGCCTCTATAGATCAAATTTTACTTTTTACTCATTTCTTCAAGCTTAGTGATTACAATTTCCTGTAAGCATTTTCGAATATACTCATGTATTTTTCGAACATTCTCAGAGGTTGCCTTTTCTTCATATATAATTTTATTATCTTGAATACGGTAATTACATATTTTAAAAATAAAAAAATTTGGATTTTCAGAACTAAAACCAATTACCTTAGCGGTAACTTTGATTCTGAGTCCTCTGAGCACAAGCGTAACATCATCAATAAAATCACCTTTAGTGAAATAGAACTTTATTTCTTCTGAAAGATTACATGAAAATGCAGTTGCAGATATATCTGATATTTGAGCAACAAGCGGTTCATTCTTATTTTTTAAATAAAAATACGCTTTGCAATCACCTACAACTTTTGTACGAATAAATGCTCTTTTTCCCCGGGCCTCAAACATTGTAAGAATGTTTTTCATAATAGAAATAGAATCTTTTTGAACTGAAGAAAATTCAATAGTTGAAATATTATTTGCCAGGAATTTATTTTTAGTTTCCTCATCCATATTATCATATACAAATGCACCAAGCTGAACCATTTCACCGGATAGTTTCAATAAATCCTCAGCATATTTTATATATTCATCAACTTCTTTTTTATTTTTTATAGTAAGAAAAACAATATTTCTATTATTTTCAGGAATTAATCCAATAAGTTTATCTTTATATTCATAAGGAATCGAATAGGTTTCAAACTCAAGTTCAATAAGTGAGTTAAAAATGATTGAAATAAAATTAGCAGGATCTACAAAGTAGATTTTAACTGTTATTACTGAATTTTTATCCATACTTCCCTCAATACAATTTAGTGTATTTTATCATACTTATTATTAAAAATCAAAAAAATTATCACATATTAAATCGATGTTAATGATTGTTCGTTAACATTTGTAATCATACTGTAAATTATCAGCGTTATTATTTGATATATATATTATAAAGTATTATTATGTTAACGATTGTTCGTTAATAATATAAGGGAAAAATCATGACGAAGACAAAAATTACAAAAGATATTATTGCAGACACTGCTTTTCGTGTTTGGGGTGAAACAGGTTTTCACAATATGAGTCTTACATTGTTAAGTGATGAATTGGGTATAACCAAAGCAGGTCTATACAGACATTTTAAAAATAAAGACTCACTTATTGATTATATGAGTCAGATTATAAAAGACTCAATATTTAACCAATTATCTGATTTTATATCCATAGCAAATCGATTAGAAAATCCAATAGATTTATACATAGATTGTATGGTTAATTATTTTACCGATTTTCCCTATCGATTATTTTTTTACACAATTATTTTAACAAAAGGAATGATTTTTCATGATGAAAAAATGTTTGAATTACGAAATAAACAGACTAAAATTTTTGATAGCTATTTAAAAAAAACAGGCAATAAAATAGACTGTATTTCGTCTGAAAGATTATTATTTTATATTTCAACAGCTGTTATTTACTATTTAAGTTTTTCTTTTTTCTTAAAATTCGGCTTACATAAAGCTAAAGATATTACCTTAACAGAAACTGAAAAAATCATATTCAAAAAAGATTTAAAAAATATAATATTTTTTGGTTTCGCCAACGAAAAAAATATACCTTCTATCAATTTTTCAGACATTGAAAAAAAAAGTATTATTTTAAAAAAGGATATTCCGGAGAGATCAAAAATATTAAATGCTATTGCTTCATTAGTTGCAGAAGACGGAATGTGGAATATAACTATTGATAAAATCGCAAAAAAAACAAAGATGGCCAAAAGTTCATTATATCTTTATTTTGCTAATAAAAATGAGATGATTGGTAATATGATTGAAAATGAATTTAAAAGTCTTAATGATATTTTTGACACTATTATTAATCAGTATGACAATTTTTATGAAAAGCTCTACGCAAATATATGCGGAACATTCAGTCATTTTGAAAATGATTTAGAACACTTAAAGATTCTTAACTGGTTTCACTTTCAGGATGTCAATATACGTAAAAAAGATGAAGTTATTATTAAAAGGTATCAATTTATACTTGATATGATACATACTGGAAAAATAAAAAATTTTTCTGTTATCGATGTTTTTCCAATTATTTTTCTTAATGTCCAGATTTCAAAAGATGTTATGATTTATCAGGAACTCGGTAACACGATCAATTTTGAAAATAAAAGATTTTTATATACTATGTTTTTAAATGGTTTACAGGGGGGCAATTATGAAAAATAAAATTGGCATTATAGTGGTTTTTGTATTATTATCGGCAACTTTCATGTACTCAAATGAAAAAAAGGAACTTGAAATTAATATTAATGATGCTGTAGATATTGCAATCACTAATAATATTGAGTTTAAAAGTAAACAAATTGATCAAAAAAGTAATGAATGGAAATTGTATAGCGTGTGGAATACATTTCTTCCATCAATTAGTTTATCAGGAAATTTAATTAAAAGTAATTTAAGTGAAGAAGACAGGACTACCAAAAGTCAGATTGTTATTCCTACAGGTCCCGGACAAGTAATAGTGCAAGGGTTTGAATATACCAGACCGGAATGGAGTGCAGGATTAGGGTTCAATCTATCATGGACATTTAATGCAGCAATGATATTTGGAGCATACCAAACCGGACTTGACTACCAGAAAGGTATTCTCGGTATAGAAGAGGCTAAAAAGAAACTTGCCAAAAATGTTAAACAAACATATTACGGATTAATGATTCAAGAAAAAGAACTTGAAATAAAGAGGGTTGAATTAAAATCAAAAGAAGAACGATATAAACAGGCACAGACTAATTTTAAAAATGGCTTAATTCCACGCTTACTGTTATTACGATCTCAAGTGGCATACGAAACGACTCTTCCAAGTTATACAGAAAAAGAAAATAATTATGCAAATAATTTAGCAATGTTTAAATTTTTATTAGGACTTGAAAGTGATACGGCATTAATTTTCAAAGATCCATTTGAAGCCGTTGAAAAGATCATTCCTGAAAGAGAAAAACTCATCAATTTATTTGATAAAAATAATATTACACTACGAAATCTCTATATTGCAAAAGGAATGGTAAACAATGGAATGAATTCATACATCTCATCATTAACGCCAAGTTTTCAATTATCGTATACTAATAATCCTGCATTTATGAAAGACCCGATGAAAGATGACTGGTTTTCTGATGTTGAAAATGACTGGAAAGATCAAGGTGGATCTTTACGATTATCAATGATTTTACCAATTTCTGACTGGATTCCATTCTCAAAAAATCAGGTTGGAATTATAGGTTCTGATTATGCAAATAAAAAAATGAATCAGGACATTAAAGCATTTCAAGCAGTTTCATATATTCAAATTGACAGCTCTCTTGGTAAATTGGAAAAAGCAATAAAAAACATTAATTCAGTTGAATTAAGCGTTCAAGTTGCTGAAGAAGCATACAAATTGGCACGGGATGAATTTAAACTGGGAACTAAAGAACTGCTTGACGTTCAGGATACTGAATCAGATGTTATGAATTTCAAACTTATGAAATTATACGCTGAATATGAGTATATCAATAATTTAATTGAATTAGAATATCTTGTTAACACAAGTATGATAGATATTTTAAAATAAAAGGAGAAGAATATGTTTAATAAAAAAGCAATTATTTTTAGTATGATATTGATTATTATTGCAATATCAGGATGTAAAAAAAAGGATGCAGCTAATAAAGATGAAGAAATACAAACTGTTTTTGCCGTAGATACAGTGAAAGCACTTAAAGGTGAAATTAATAATTACATTAAACTAAGCGGTGAGGTAAAAGCACGAAGAGAAGTTAAGGTCTATCCTGATCAAAGCGGAAAAATTGCAGTAATCAACACAAACCTTGGCGGCATGGTTACGAAAGGTCAGACTTTATTACAAATTGATCCATCAAGACCCGGAATGATATATTCAAATAGTCCGGTTAATTCACCAATTAGTGGAACTGTAACAAACCTTCCTTTTAAAATCGGAGAAACGATTAATGTTCAAACGCCTGTAGCAAGTATAGGAAATCTTGATGATTTAGAAATAATTGCAAATGTATCTGAAAAATACATTTCAAAAATGAAAAAAGGTTTAAAAGTAATAATTGATGTTGATGCATATAAAGACATAACGTTTACCGGTGAAATTACTGAATTAAGCCCGGTTGTAGACCCCGCATCGCGAATGCTTGAAACAAAAATTACTATTAACGAATCAAATCTTAAATTATTAAAACCCGGTATGTATGCAAATCTTAAAATAATCACTGAAACAAAAACCAATACGGTAAAAATACCTTCACAATCAATTATCAGACGATACGGTGATGTTTTTGTTTTTGTTACAAAAAATATTCCAACAGAGATTGATAATTTTACCTTACAGAATAAATTAATAAAAGTTGTAAATGAGGAAAACCTTGCCTTTATTTTAGCTTATTTTCCAAAAAAACTTCCTGAGGAACTGAGACTTGATGTTTTTGAATATCGACTACTGAAATCATTAAAAAATAAAGAAGATATTGATGCAATGAAAGCTATGTATACATTCAATAAAGAGAGTGAAACATATCAACTCAATAGAGAAATATCCGACAGCTCTCAAATTGATACAGTCTGGAATATTTTGATTACTCTTAATTATAAATATGTAATCAATGCAAAATCGGGTGTAATCATAGCAGAAACTGATGAAAAAAAATTACGGGATATATTAATTGATAATAAAATTATTGAAGAAACAACAAAATTTGCAGAAAAAAGAATTATTAAACCGGGCATTGAAATTGATAATAAAACTGAAGTTAATAGCGGACTGAAACAAAATGAAGAAATTATATTCTATGGACAATCACTACTGGAAAATAATTCAAGAATCAGAATAATGAATACAGTTACCGTACTTACTAAAGAAGATATTATCAAATAAGGAGAAAATATGAGTTTATCTAAAACTATTGTAAATAGACCAACAACTATTTTTATACTATTTCTTATTCTTGTTGGTATAGGATTTTATGCCAGTAGTGATTTAGCAATTGATTTATACCCGGATATCGATATACCGACTTTAGTACTTATTTGCGATAGTAAAGGGAGCGGACCGGAAGAAATAGAAAAAAGAATTACCAGACCATTAGAAAGTGTATTGGGAAGCGTTTCAGGGATTAAAGAAATAACATCGACTTCATCAGATGGCGGGTGTACTCTTATTCTATCGTTTAATTATGGGACAAATATGTCCGAGGCAATTAATAACGTAAGAGATAAACTTGATTTAGTTAAACGATATTTACCTGAAGAGGCATCAACTCCCTCAATATTTAAATTTGACCCTTCAGCAATTCCAATATTATATATTGCGATGCAAGGCAATAGAACACCGGAAGAATTACGAAAAATAGCAGAAGATTTTGTTGCTCCCCGACTGGAACAGGTTAATGGTGTCGCAACAGCCAGTATTGATGGTGGTAGAGCACGAATGATTAGAGTTGAAATTTCTCAGAACCGACTCAATGCTTATAATCTTACATTGAGTGAAATATCACAAATGCTTATGGGACAAAATGTTCAATTAAGTGCCGGTTCAATTACTGATGACAACAGAAACTATTTAATTCAAACTTCAGGTGAATATCAGAATATTGATCAGATAAAAAATACGATTGTTGCATACCGTGGAACAAAACAAATTAAACTTGATGATATTGCTCATGTGTATGATGGTTTTGAAAAGGAAAGTTCAATTGTTTATTTAAATGGTGAGCCAACGGTTCAAATAATTGTCCAGAAACAATCAGGAAGTAACTCGGTTCAGACTGCGGATAATGTTTTAAAAATACTTCCAAAAATCGAAAAGGAATTACCAAAAGGGTTATCATTTAAAATTGTATGGAATTCGACAGTAAGTATAAAAAAATCAATTGAAGAAGTATCAAATGCTGCCGTTTCAGGTGCTTTTCTTGCTATTCTTATTTTATTTCTTTTCTTAAGAGATATTCGTTCAGTTATAATTATTGGTGTTTCAATACCAATTTCAATTATCATAACATTAATGTTTATGTATATGTTTGGTTTGACACTTAATATGATGACACTGGCAGGTCTAGCCCTCGGTATAGGAATGCTTGTTGATAATTCAATTGTTATATTAGAAAACATTTTCAGGTATAGAGAAAAAGGTGCAAAACTGACAAGTGCTGCAATTATTGGAAGCCAGGAAATGATTAATGCGATTGTTGCATCAACATTAACAACTATTTGTGTTTTCATTCCAATGGTTATTTTTAAATCACAATTGGAAATCGTTGGTGAGTTAGTTGCGGCACTTTCATTTACCATTGTTATTTCATTAGCATCTTCTATTCTGGTTGCGGTATTACTCGTTCCGGTTTTAGCAAGCCATTATTTACCGATTCAATCAAAACTGGAAAAGAATTTACCTAAACCATTAAAAAAAATCGATACCTTTTTAGAAAACTTTTTTCTATCGCTGGATAATCTATACAAACGGGGGTTAACTTTTGTTTTAAACAAAAGAAAAATGACTTTGTTTGTTATATTAGCAAGCTTTATCGGATCACTTTTTTTAATACCGGTTGCAGGCTTTGAATTTATGCCCAAAGAAGACGGTGATGCCGTTGAAATTAACTTTGAATTACCGGTTGGAACGACCCTTGAAATGACTAAAGATGTTGCAAATCAATTAAAATTATTAGTTGAAAAAGATATACTTGGTTATACTAATATAGCGATATGGGCTGGTCTAAAAAGTTTCATGGGTTTTATGGGAAATGCAGAACCGCATAAAGGCCGATTACAAATAACATTACCTGAATATGAACAAAGAATTGATAATGAAACTGAAATAAAAACAAAACTTAGAAAATATTTTAATCTTTTTCCCAATGTTGTATTTCAGTTCTCTTCCGGTGGCGGTATGGGGGGAAGTTCAAGTCCTATTGACTATATAATAAAATCAAATGATTTGGATAAAGCATGGAAAGTCGCTGAAAATATAAAAGAATTAATTAAGACCGAAGTTGATGGTGCAGCAGAACCTGATGTTGATATGAAAAGTGGTTTACCGCAAATAGAAATATTTATTGACAGAGATAAAGCATATTCATTCGGGTTAAATATTTATTCAATAGCTAAAGAGATTCAGGCAAATATTGATGGAATCAAAGCATCTAAATTCCGGGATGGCGGTAACGAATACGATATTATTGTTATACTCGAAGAAACTGACAAAACATCCCTGCCCGATTTGGAGAAAATATTTGTTGTTAATCGAACGGGTGTTAGAATTCCATTATCAAACATCGCCCACCTGGAAAAGACAACCGGCCCTGTAAGTATTAAACGTGAAAATCAAATGAGAACAGTGCATGTTACTGCAGGATTAACTAAAGGTTCTAAACTTAATGTCGTCGTTTCTCAAATATCAAAACTGATTGATCAGAAAATACCAAAAGATGAAGATGTTATTATTACACTCGGTGGTGATTTCCAGGATCTTCAGGAACTGGGTAAAAAAGTTATGATAATTTTAATAATCTCAATATTCCTGGTATTTGGAGTTATGGCGAGTCAGTTTGAATCATTTTTAGATCCATTTATCATTATGTTTACTCTTCCATTAATGTTAGTCGGTGTATCAATTACCTATATTCTAACCGGTGAACAATTTAGTATATTTACCGCCGTCGGGATGGTCGTCCTCTCGGGTGTCGTTGTTAATAACGGTATAATATTAGTTGATTATACCAATTTATTAAGAAAAAGAGGAAGGTCTATTAAAGATGCATGTATTGAAGCTGGAGGGAACCGTTTAAGACCTATTCTCATGACAACCCTGACAACTATTCTTGGTCTTTTCCCGATGGCATTTTCACAAGGACAGGGGTCAAGTTTAAGTCAGCCAATAGCAAAAACATTACTCGGCGGTTTAACATTCAGTACACTTTTTACTTTATTTTTAATCCCTGTAATTTACTCAATTTTCAATGAATTTTCTGATAAACGACATGCAAAAAAACAGATAAGAATTGAAAAAAAGCTGGAACTTAAAAGACAAAGAATATTGGATTTAAATGCAAACAAAGCTATGATACATCAGGAGTAAAATATGAAAAGACTGGAAGTTATAGGTAATAAATCGATAGAAGAAGATCTTTTTGATTCTTTAGAAAAAAATAATGTTGTTTTTCACTATACAAAAATTCCTGTAGTTCATGGACAGGGAACGTCTGATCCTAAAATGGGTGATGGTACATGGCCGGAAGAAAATTTTATTTTAATAATTTATTGTGAGAATGATATAGCTGAAAAAATATTTGAAGTAGTCAAAGAGTTGAAAAAATATTTTCCGAATGAAGGTATTAAAGTTTTTGAAATGCAGGTTGATTGCTCTTTATAGAGAGCGTCAATAATTAAGTTAAAGGGGGCGATATAAAAAATAGCCCCCTTTTTCATTATAATTGTGTAATTATTTCTTTTGCATCAAAAACAACTGATATTAGTTTAAGTTTATATAATTCTTCAATTGTTTCCTGATATAATTTTGTATCTAATATGCCCGCATCAGTATTTTCACCGTTTATTATTTCCAGTGTCTTTTGAAGAACTTCATTCCAATACATTTTATCATCTTCATTTAACGAACCAATTGTTTTATACGCAATATCTATTGATTCCGGAATATTATTCGTTGTGAAAATAATTGATTCGGACAAAGCTTCATTAAATTGTTTTAATAATTTTCTCTTATTTTTTAGTTGTGTTTCACCTGTGATAAAAGATGCCCCAACCAGTTCAGAAATATCGGCAATTTTCCATTCAGTAATTTCATAATTTTTCATTCGTAGTTGAATAGGTTCATTATTATAAAAACAAACTACAGCATCAACCTGATTTGATAATAAAGATGGGATTTGTGTATATCCAATACGAACAAGTTCGACTCTGTCGTCTAAATTGTAATGTGAAAGAAATTTCTTAGTTCCAATATACGATGTACCATATAATTCGGGTACTCCAATTTTCTTTCCGATAAGTCCCTCAGGTGTATTAATATTGTTTAATGATACAATGCTTGTCGGGTATTTTTTATAATATTGAAAAATTGATTGTAATGAATACCCTTTATTGTGAGAAATTATAAGCTGATCAGCATCAGATAAAGCAATATCTGCTTTTGAACTCGTGAGTAAACCAAAGGTATCAAGTCCGAATCCATAGTTAATATTCAAATTGATACCATGTTTAGCAAAAATACCTTTTTCTATACCAACATACAATGGAGTAAATTGTATATGAGGAATAAATCCAATAACCAGGTTTAAATCTTCCTGAGCTTTCTTTTTATCAGTACATCCGGTCATAAGTAAAATTAAAATCAATACCATAAACATAATTTTTTTCATACAACATCCTTTAATGATTTTTAGAAACAATATCATATATTATAGAAGATATTGAATAATAAACAAATCCTAAGATTACGAGATAGATAATTGGGACAAACATCATTTCATAGTCAATACTATTTTTTGCAGTATTAATAAGTGAACCAAGTCCTGTTGATCCGGCCATAAATTCTCCAACTACTGCACCTATAACTGATAATGTTGATGATACTTTAACGCCGGTGATAATTTGTGGCAAGGCACCCGGTATTTCAATCTTCAATAACCTGTAAAAAATATCAGGTGAATAAATAGTTATAAGATCACGATATTTTTTCCTTGAATCTGTGAAAGCGGTAATATTATTTATAAGCATTGGAAAAAAGACAATAATAACTGAAATAACTATTTTAGGTGTTATCCCAAACCCGAACCAAGTGATTAAAATAGGTGCAATAGCAATTGACGGTATTGTATTTGAAGCAATAAGAGAAGGCATTAACCATTTATAAAGTACTTTATTTACTGATATTATATATCCTGTAATCAAAGTTATAAAAAAAGCTATAAAAAAACCTGTTAATGATTCAATCATTGTTGTAAAAAGATGAATAAAAATTGAACCGTCAATAAGTGTTGAAATAAATCGAATCAATACTGAATGGGGATAAGGAAAATAAAAATCTGGTATCTTTCCTGTAAATTTAATTATGGATAACAAAAAAAATACAATAAGAAATTGTGAAAAAATAGCAGTGAATAAACCTCGACCTGATATTTTTTTTTCTTTTTTTACAATAACCACAGCTGTATCATTCGATTTATCAGACCATTTTTCAGAAGTAATTGTCCGTATTGTTCGTTCTGACAATTGTTCCTGCTCCGATAAAATATATGCATCATTTGAATGACTCTCTTTTGATACAATTTCATGATGAATTATTGTTGCCGGCACATTACCCATAACAAAAATTTCATCTGATAAGTAACAGGCTTCTTCAATTGAATGAGTAACTAATAGAATTGTGCAATTTGTTTTTATGCAGATATCATGTAATAGTATATTTAATCTTTCTCTTGAAATAATATCAAGCGATGAAAATGGCTCATCAAGTATAATTAATTCATTATGTTCAATAAGACCTCGTGCTAACTCAGCCCGTTTACACATTCCACCCGATAATTCTGATGGGAAATGACTTTCAAACCCTTTTAGACCGACTAAATCAATTATTTCTAAAACTTTTTGTTGTTGTTCGGCTTTTGAAATTTTTTCTTTTTTAATTGAATATGGTATTAAAACATTCTCTTGTAATGTAAGCCAGGGTAATAGAGAATTTTTTTGCAGAACCAGAGAAAATAATGGGTTAGTATACTCTAAAACACCGTTATCCTGATGTAACAAACCGGCAATTATGTTTAATAACGTAGTTTTGCCACACCCAGAAGGACCAATAAATGAAACAAAACTGCCTTTTAGTATTTTAAAATTGATTGAATCAAGAACACATCTATTATTGTAAGAAAATGAAATATCCTTCCCTTCTAATAATATAGTTTTCATACATTACTCAATTATTTCTGTAAAAGGTAAATATAATGCAGGTTTTTTTCCGTTTATTATATAAAAGCCGAATATATTTGATAATGATTGAATCTCCTTACTATTAAAATGAATTGAAGACCATAAAGAGTTCATTGCCACACCCTGCCCTTCTTTTAAACGGTCAAATAATGATTTTGCAAGCGGATATTCTTCAATGACAATTTCACCCAAATTCAAATCTTTTTTAATCAAATCTATCGTGTATTGTAACGTTCCTGTTTCATCCGTTAATTTATTTGTTACTGATTGACTTCCGCTCCAGATCTTTCCATCTGCTATAGAACCAATTGTATCTTTGTCTATTTTTCTATGATTAATAACATGTGATGTGAAATCATTATAAATCATTGATGACATATTTTTCAATAATGCAACCTCTTCAATTGTCGGTGATCGGGATATATTATACAAATCATCATATTTATTTTTCTTAATAGTTTCAAAATTAACACCTACAGTATTTAATAATGATGATACATCCATAAACATTGAAACAACACCAATTGAGCCGGTTATTGTATAAGCAGATGTAATAATTCTATCAGCTGCAAGACTGATATAATAACCGCCCGAAGCTGCATATTGCCCCATCGATACATACACTTTCTTTTTTTCTTTCAATTTTATTATTTGTTGTAACATTAATTCACTGGCTAATGCACTTCCGCCCGGTGAATTAACCCGTATTATAACCGCTTTAATTGAATCATTTCTAAGAATTCTCTCTATATCAGAATTGAATGATTTTGCACCTATTGTAGACCCGTTATACAATTGATTTCCTGAAAAGTAATTATTTATTTCACCCTCAGCATACATAATTGCAATTTTATCACCTGTTTTTTTTGGAGATAAAATTCGCGAATAATCTACAATAGAAACCAACTTTGGCTTAGCGTTAAAAAATAACTCTGAGAGCAAATCATCATAATTTTTTAGTCCGTCAATTAATCCAAATTCTAATGCTTTTGCAGGCGTCAGCATAACAGACTCACCTGACTGATATAATTGCTCTAATTTTTTTTTGTCAATATTTCGATTAACACTGATATCTGCAATTTTCTTATTATAAAGACTATTAAAAACCAGCGTATACTGGTTTTTTAATTCATCACTTATATTGCTTCTTGTATAATTTTCGCCGGTACCTTTAAATGTTCCGGTATGAATTACATTAAAAGCAACTCCATATTTGTCAAATAGATTTTTGTAATATGGAATTGAAATTGAATATCCTGTCAGTGATAAATCTGCTGAATTTGTAGAAGGCATATAGATTGCATCAGAAACAGTAGATAAAAAGTAATTGTTATTATTTCCAGTAGAAAACCATGTAAATATTTTCTTACCTGATTTCTTGAAATCATTAAAAGCATACATTAATTCTTCTGCATGCACTGTTGATATTGAGACTAAATCACCATTTATAATAATACCTTCAATTTTATCATCAAATTTTGCTGCGTGAATAGATTTTATAAGCTCGTAGAGTTGAATCTCACCACCATCATTAAAAATTTTATCTTTCGGTTGGGGCTTTTCAGTAATTGTTCCCGAAAAATCATATACTAAATAACTTCCTTGTTTTATATCATTTACTACAGGTGCAAAGTGAATAAATAAAAAAACTAAACCTATTACCAGTATTGTAATACTGGTAAAAAAACCAAGAAAAAAAATACTGAAATTTTTAAAAAAATCTTTCATTATATAAACCTCTTTAATTTTCGTTGAAATCTTTTGTAGCCAATTGGAATTTTGTAAATGCTTTAATAAAAACTAATTCAATAATATCAGTCGGACCATTTCTATTTTTTCCTATAATTAATTCTCGAGGTTCAGTTTCACCTGACTGTCCATCTTTAGACGCTTTTCTATGTAAAAACATAATAACATCGGCATCCTGTTCTATAGATCCGGAATCTTTAAGATCTGACATTTTAGGTTGTGAATCCTCACCTCTTGATTCAACATTTCGATTTAACTGGGCTAATGCAACAATTGGAATATCCAACTCTCTAGCAAGTGATTTTAATGACCTCGATATGTATGCAATTTGTTCGTGCCTTGGAATTGATGAGTTTAACTCACTTCCAAAAGAAATAAGCTGAAGATAATCAATGAATAAAATATCAATATTATGTTCTCTTTTCATTTTTCTTGCTTTACTGCGTAACTCAAGAATTGAAATACTTGGTGTATCATCAAAAACAATTTTTGTTTCATAAAGGGTTTCAGCAACCTGGGATATTTTATTTCGATCCTGATTAGTTAACATGTTTTTTCTATATAATGTCTGGTTTACTTTAGCTTCACTGCACAACATACGAATCGATAGAGAATCAGTACTCATTTCACAACTAAAAAAACCCACACTTTTTTTTGCTCGAAGAGCAATGTTCATTAATAAATTTAACGCGAATGCCGTTTTACCGACACTGGGTCTTGCTGCAATAATTATAAGTTCTGATTTTTGAAACCCGTCAGTTTTTTCATCAAGATCAAAAAAACCCGATGGAACACCTGACATTTCACCATCGTTATGCTGTTTATTGACAATCTTTGAAATTGCATCACTGATAACTTCACTTATAACTTTTAATGATCCGGATGATAAATCCTGATTTATATCCATTATATTTTTTTCTGCCTGATCTAATAATATTTTCACATCTTCAGGATCATCATACGATTGTGCAATTATGTCATTTGATATATATATAAGCTTTCTAAGCATTGATTTCTTTTTTACAATCTCAATATAATAGGAAATATAAGCAGATGTCGGGAATTTATCAGTTAATGAAGAAATATACTCAGCCCCGCCTGCTTTATCGAGATTTTTTTCACTTTTTAATGTTTCTGTAATAGAAACGAGTTGAATCGGTTTGTTTTCATTCTTTAAATATTGGATTGTTTTAAAAATAATTTGATTTCTACTATCATAAAAATCATCCGAACGTAGAGTCGTTTCTGTCAATTTATCATAAGAATCTTCAAAAAGAATTAATGAGGATAAAACATATACTTCCGCTTCAAGATTAAATGGAATAGTTTGGCTTGGTTGTCGATTTTTTAACTCACTCACATCATATCCTACTTAATAACACTACAGGACACATAAAATGTGTCCTGTAGTGTTTAAATAAAAGAAAAATTACTCAGCAGAGCCTGATTCTGTATCTTCATCTGATCTTTTCTTTTTCGTATTTTTTTGTCTTGTATCAGTTTTCTTTTCTTCTTGAACAGGTTCAACAATTAAATTCATTTCAGCATAAATATCATGGTAAAGATGAATAGAAACCTTATATTTACCAATAAGTTTTATATGATCTTTTAATTCAATTGATTTTTTATCAATTGAATAACCTTTTTTAGCTATTTCAGCAGCGATCTGAACATTTGTTACTGTACCATATAATCTGCCTTTATCTCCTGACGGAACTGACAAAGTAATTGTATCTGCTTCAAGTTTTTCTTTAAGTAAAGAAGCGTTTCCTTTTTTTTCTAATTTCTTTTTTTCAAGGATAGCTTTTCTTTTTTCGAAAAGATTTCTATTTTGCAATGTAAAATCTAATGCAAAACCATTAGGTATAAGAAAGTTTCTTGCATAACCTCTTTTTACTTCCTTTACATCACCTTCTTCACCAAGATTTGTTATATCTTTTGCAAGTATAATTTTTGTTGTACTCATTACTCCCCCTTTAATTAATTCTTAACATACGGTAAAAGAGCAACAGCTCTTGCAACTTTAATAGCGTTTGCAAGTTCTCTTTGATGTTTTGCACAATTTCCGCTAATTCTTCTAGGGATTATTTTTCCACCCTCAGTAATAAATCTTTTTAAGACATCAATTTCTTTATAGTTTATTTTAAGATTTTTTACTGAACAAAATCTACAAACTTTTTTTCTTAAATAAACTTTTCTTTTTGACTTTGAAGGATCATCATTCATTCTGTCCTTATTATTCATTCCGCCTTTGTTGCCTCTGTCGGAAAAACTATCATTTCTATCATCTGACATATTTTACTCCTTTAAAATGGTATATCATCATCACTATCAAAATTTCTTCCTGAAGGATAATCTTCACCTGAATTACTAAAGTTAGAGTCTCCCCATGGATCAGGAATGAAATCAGCTGCTTTTTGAACAGGTTGCTGACTAACCGGTTTTGAAACTGTATTAGTTTGAGCAGGTTGCTGCGTATTTACAGTATTATTTTGATAACTTGATGATTGAGGTTGCGATGCACTATTTGATTGAGTTAAAAATTGAACACTACTCGCAACAATTTCAATTTTAGATCGTGCCTGATTAGTTGCCTGATCGTTCCATCTGTTTTGTCTTAAATTACCTTCAATAGATACCTGACTACCTTTTTTTAAGTATTTTTCACAATTAACAGCCTGATTTCCCCAAACCACGATATCAAAAAAATTAGTATAATCTTTCCACTCGTTATTTTGTTTAAATTTTTCACCATTAGCAATTGAAAATCTTGCAACAGGAGTTCCACTCGGTGTATATCGTATTTCAGGGTCTCTTACAAGACGACCAATGAGAACTACAAGGTTCATATCTCTAGACATATTACTCTTCCGCGTTTAAATTTATGTATCTTAAGACACATTTAGAAATCTTAAAAAGTTTTTGAACATCCAAAAGCTTTTTTGAATCAGCTTCAATGTTTAGAAGGTAATAATGCCCTCTTTTTTTTCTGTTAATTTCATATGCAAGATCTTTCATCCCCATATCTTTTTCTTCAGTAATTTTAACATCACTGTTTTTGAGTGTCGTATAAAGAAACTCCTTGCACTGGTCAAACGCAAGTTCATCCTCATCAAACACAATCATCATTTCATACTTTGTCATTTTTCCCCCTTATGGACTATAATCGGGTTATTACACCAAGAGGCAGTAATAATCGTATCGTTTTCTACCATAATGATAATAATTTGTCAATTAAGCATTAGAAAAGACTTATAAATAATTTTGAACTATTTTTCGGGGTATATATACCAGCAGAACCTCTTGCAAAAGTTTTAATAAAAAGAAAATTTTTGAAAGAGGCTTTTATACTATGAAAACTAACCTTCTTTGATCGCGATATTAACTTCGATTGTTCCAAATCGTGACGTTAAATTAACTGAAATAGTTTTCAACTTAACAAAACTGATTGAAAAATCTTTTCCTATAATAATTGTTGGGGGGGTTATATGAAGAACTTTATCATTACCTGATAACTGAATTGTCGTTCTTCCTGTTATAATATTTGCCATTTCTGCAATTGAAGATTCAATAAAATCGGCATCTATATTAGCAGTTTTTGGAGCCATAGCTGCAGCAATCCTTTGTGCTGTATGCCCTTTTAAACTATAAACAACCTGCCCCTGTATAAAACCTGTAATCCCGACAATGATAGAAATCTCATTTGAAGGTGTAGGATCTTCTTTAAGACTCAAATTTGTTCTTTCAAGTTTAATACTTGCCATTTGTTCAAAGACATCTATAGCATTAGAAATAAAAGGATTTATCCATTCTGATTTCATTATACTCTCCTTTGAGTATCAAAACTAATATTAATTGAATTATACCCATTAGCATTAACAATGTCAATTAGAATTAAGAACTTTAGTAGTTTCACATACAAATCAAACTATTACAGAGAACTCACTATTTAACATTCTTTTTATAAACAATCCCGATTTTAATATCACTAATAAAAACAGTCTCATTACCCGCATCATATTTAATATTCAGATCATTATTCGTATTAAACAGATAGAAATTTGTATCATAATTTACATCCATAACAATTAATCCATACTGAAAAGATAATCCTAAATCTTTTTGTTTATTAAATAATGTAAAACCAAATCGCGGTGTAACAGGAAATAAATAGTTATATTTATTATAATCATTTGAAACCTGAATATTAATAACACCTTGTAAAGGTAAGGACTCATTCCAAAGCTGAGGTGGATATAATGAAAAACCTCCGGATATTAATAATCGACCATCTAAAGCAATAAAGTCAATATCAAACGTCAAACCGAATGTCAATAGAAAAACATTAACATTTAATTCATTGTACTTTGAATATTTATTATAAATAATAAATAAATTTTCAAAACCAGTATATACTGAAAATATTTCTCTATATCCGAAAAAATACCCTGCTTTCGTTTTTGAATAACTAAAAAATCTGTCATATTCAAAAATAATTGGAACTATCATTTCAAGAAAAACGCCATGAAAATTCAGATTAAATTTATTTGCATATTCAAATCGAAAAAATGGAGCAAAACTATCACGCCAGCGATTTCTTGGTGATGAAATATCAAAATTGTATGAGTAGGTTTGACTTTTGGTAAAAAAACCCATTCCGCCATAAGATGCACCGATAGAAAATAAAATTCTGTACTCAGGATTGCTTTTTTTTAAGATCTGACTTTGAATATTAACAATTTTTTGTGGAATATCATTTGTTGATTTTTTTATTTTTGGTTCAATTGAAACTAATTGATTTAACGAAACACGAATTGAATGAAGAAAATCACTTTTTATTGGTATAGTGTAACTAACATCATTTAATCTCGACTTAATTTTATTATAAAGAGTAAAATTAATTAGAATAACATCACCATCTGAAATGTATCCGGTTTTTATTAAAAAATCAAATTTATTTGATTTTTCATTAACTACAATATCACCACGATTTTGGACAAAAATCTGTATCATATCAAATATCAAATCTTTCAAATAATCTTCGGATACAATCATACTGTTATTTTCAATTGTTTCTATTTTATAATTAAACGAACAAATAGTAACGGTTGATAATAAAAGAACAAAAAGAACCAGATATTTTTTCATTTTTTACTCCGTTCAATCTTCCATCCGATACCTGTTTGAATTTGTAAAATTGTTGATGGTTTAGAATTATTATTTTCAGAGTTTTTTAAATCATAATTAATGAGAAAAAAAGGTAACGAAATATCAAAAAATAAATTTTTATAGAATACATATTTAAATGAAGGCTTTAAGTAAAAAGGAAAAAAAGATGAAGGATAAATTGATGTAAAATAATCAATAGAAAAATAGGAACCAAAATCAACTGACAGTAAAATATTTGTATCCGGTTTAAACAGAAAGTTAAAATACAGCATAATAATTGAATAAGGCATTTTATTATAACAAATATTTTCATTTAATTTTTTTGTTGCATACAAATTGGTCAATAGATAATTAGTGCCAAATCCGAAACCAAATAACTCATTCTTATTTAAAACTCCAACTGACAATTCAAATCTAAAATCAGTAATAAAACTAAATGAATCATAATTATTTTTTATTACCTTTAAATAATTATTTTTATCTTCGATATTGTCTGTAAATAGAAATGAAAAAACAATTGAATTTTTTATATATAATCTATATATTTTGAATAAAAACTCATTTGATACAATAGGCCCTGCTCCTATATAATACGGATAACTATCATTTAATTCTCTAACAAGAAAACCAGTATCAAAAGTATAATTCAGAAAAAAAAATGAATTATTTCGAAGAATATTTTTTTTAGATGTTTTTAATTTTTCTAAATCAAATAAACTAAAGACAGGAAATTGAGAAATTATAAATTTCTCAATTTCTGAACTGATTATATTCATATCTTGTATAATACTATCCGGATTAAAATTGAGTATTGTATAGCGGGTTCTATTGTTTAAAATATCATTAGCAATAATTGATATTTTGTATGAAGTTATTTCATTAATTATTGAGATATCAATAGAACCGGAAATTTTTGTTAAATTATAAAAATCAGCTATTTTATAGGGATCATTAAGATTATAATTTTCTAAATATTTTTTATAACTACTTTCTTCAATAAATGATATTTTTTTTTCTGTTGAAAGTTTCTTTAAAACTAGTCTTACAATAAAATCAATATTTTTTTCGATAGTATTTTCAAATTTCACATCAGGACTATAATACATTATTTTCTGAGGCATAACAGAATTAATGGTAACCTCACTTGAAAATAAAGGATTGACGAAAATAACTAAAAAAAATAGAAACAACGTTTTGTATTTATTAAACATAGTTTGATTATAACGTAAATAAATAAATTATGCAAAAAAAAAACCTCTTACAAAATAATAAGAGGTTTTTAAAAATTATTTTTTTCTAAATAAATTTATGACATCAACTAAAAGATGCATTTCATCATTTGGTATTGAACCGGGAGTTATATTTAACTCTTCATTTTTCTTATTTACTACAATCATTTTATAAATATATTTTTCTTTATCAATCTCTCTGAATAAAATATCTTTTACATCGACTAAAGGTATTTTATTTACATTTGTTGCAGTGTATATATAAAGGCTGTCCTGAGTACAAACAATTCCTTTATTGCCCGTTAAAAACATTGTATCATCATAAAACGCTACAATTCTATCATTGTCATTATAAATACCTTTTTCCTTTAGTTTTGCTATGATTTTTTCCGGTAAAGTATCTGAGTAAAACATAATACACCCCTTGTATAGTTAAATTAGATAGATTCCTTATTGCTTTTGATAAAATCGAGTAATTCTTTAGCTTTTAAATCATTTTTATCAAATTCAAGAATTATTTCACAATATTTCATTGCTTCCTTAACATTTCCCCTTTTATAGGATAAAAAAGCAAGATTATAATAAATTGAAAGGTCATCAGGATTATATCGTAAAGCTCTTGAGAATGCAAGCTCGGATTGATTAAAATCTTTAATATTCATATAATTTAAACCAAGTTCATTATATAAATCAGCAGTGGTTTCATTATATTTTAAAGCTTCTTTTATTTCTACAATTGCTTCATTATATTTTTCTGTTTTTCGTAACGCCAAACCTTTCAAATAATAACCATTCCAAATTCGCGGATATTTTTCAATAAAACGATTTAAATACCCTATAGCATCTTCATCTTTATCCGATTGTATTAAATCATACGCTGATTTATAATAATCATCAAAAACACCTAACTTTTCAATATCATCAATAGCTTTAATAACTTCTTCTTTTCGCTCACTATCATCTGTTTCTTTAACAAAATCTTTAAAAAACTCTAAAGATTTTTCATAATTTTCCCTGGCAAAATAAAATCTGCCTAAATAATACAGTGCCTTATCAGTTTTATTATCTATTTTTTCAATCTCTTTAAAATATCCATACGCAATTTCTTCCATTTGCTGAGCTTCAGCATCTCTTCCTTTTTGAAATAAATGCTGAGAATATTCATCATAACAGACTGCAACATTGAGATTATGATCAATTGAATCAGGATTTAATGATAAAAGCCCCCGATAAATATCAATGGCATCAATATAATCTTCATTATTTTCAGCTTCAAACGCTGCAGAAGTCAATAAACCGTCAACATCAGGTTTTACCGTATAAATAAAGTCTCTATAATAATCTAAGTGTTCATTATTAGGGTCTTCTTTTAAAATCTTTAACATCCCCATAATAATATTATCAGGTGTAATATCTTCAGGAGAAAAACTGTTATTTTTTGTCGATAAAACCGGTAATGGAATATCATCTCTAACAAGAAATTCATTTATATGATAATCAACTTTTCCTTCCATAGATACAAAAAATACATCGTCTAACATTATTTACCTCAATTTAGCGTTTAATTTCGATTCTAAATTATTTAAAATCATTTTCGTAGCAGTTTCTATTTCAGCATCGGTTAGTGTAGATACGATTTTATTATAGACAAGTTTGATCGCAAGGGAATAATAACCTTTTTCAATTGCATTGCCTTTATAAATATCAAAAATGGTAACTTCACGTAAAATTTCAGTATCTGTTCCCTTAACCGTTTTTATAATATCTTCAGCTTTTATATCGTCTTTCACAACTATTGCTAAATCTCTTTCAGAAGAAGGAAACTTTGGTACTTGAACAAATGAAGAAATAACTTTTGAATTATCGAATATCATTTTTGTATCAATTTCAGCAATAAATACATTATCTTCAATATCAAAATTTTCTGCAACCGAAGGATGGAGTTTACCCATAACGCCAACTTTCTTATTTTGTATGATTATATCAGCTTGTTGATAAGGCTGTAAATAACATTCTATTGACGGAACAAATGAAGCTTCTATACTATAACTATCTAATATAGAATCAATTATGCCTTTTAAATCAAAAAAATCATATTTAACTTCTTCATTACAATGTCCCTTTTCAAATTTATTACCGGTTAGTATTATTCCTAATTTTTTTTGTTCAATCGGTAAAATATCATTAGTCGGAATACTGATATTTCCTATTTCATACAATGAAAAAGATCTATTTTGTCGTGTTACATTAAATGACGCAGTTCGTATTAACCCCGGAATAAGGGAAGAACGCATTGATGACCAGTCCTCAGTTAACGGTACTTCTAAGGTAACGACATTTCGTAGCGGATGATTTTCAGGTAATATCATTTTATCAAACAATGATTTACCGACAAAACTAAAATTCATTACTTCATTACAACCTGATTCAATCATAAGAGAATGGAGTTTTCTTTCCTGATTCTGAAGAGTTGTTCGTACACCTGATTTAATACTTGGAAATAATGTAGGTTTAATATTATTATATCCATAGATTCGAGCAACTTCTTCTGTAATATCCTCTCGAATAGAAACATCATTTCGAGCAGATGGTACGGTAACAACAAGGTTATCATTATCAGAAACAGCTTTAAAATCAAGCTTTGACAATAAATCAATGATTTCTTTGCTTGTCAATGAAGTACCTAATTTTTTATTGATCCAACCGGTCGTCGTTGAAATAACTTTTTTTTGAAATGGTACCGGATACACATCAATAATATCTTTTGAGATAGTCCCAATTTGTAATAGATCAAAAAAATGCAGTGCCCTTTTTAAACCGCTGTCAACATTTTCTCTATCAATTTCTCTTTCAAACCTGTATGATGACTCTGAGCGTAACCCAAGTCTTCTTGAGCACTTTCTGATAGTAACCGGATTAAAAAATGCAGCTTCAAGAAAAATATTTTTCGTAGTATCAGTTACCTCACTTATTTGACCACCCATAATTCCACCAAGACAATGACCTTTTGCAGAATCAGCAATAACAATATCCTGTTTTTCAAGTTGTCTTTCAATACCATCTAATGTAACCATTTTTTCATCTTGGTTTGCATCTCGAACAATTATTTTTTTATCAGTTATTTTATCAAGATCGAAGGCATGAAGCGGTTGATTCATCTCAAATAACACGATATTTGTTATATCAACAACATTATTTATAGGTCGTATACCAGCTTTAACAAGTTTTAATTGCATCCATAAAGGTGATGGTTTTATTACAACATTTTTAATTACAGCTCCGGTATATCGATAACAATTCGGGCTGACAACACTAACCGATATATCATTAGTAACACTGCTTTCTGACGACTTATATGAGTAGTTAATTTCTTTTAAGTTTGAATTAAAACGAGCTTTTATATCAGTTGCAATTCCTTTCATTCCAAGACAATCACCACGATTTGAAGTTAATTCAATATCAATAAGCGTATCTTCAAATGGAAGTAAATCATAATAATATATCCCATTTTCAGTTGTATCATCAAGATAAATCGGTTCTTCAGATTTAAAATGAAAACCTAATTCTTCCCAGCCGATAAACATACCTTCACTATCAACATTTTTTAATTTTGACTTTTTAATAATAAAATCAGAAGTTATTTTTACACCTTCCAAAGCTACAAGTAGTTTATCACCAACTTTTACATTGGAAAGATTGGTGACAATTTGTTTCGTACCAAACGATCCTGCATCAACAGTCGTAACAAAAAGTTTATCAGCTTCGGGATGTTTTATTTTTGTAAGTATTGTACATGAAACAATATCCTGATGACCTATACCTGTTTTTTTAACGGCTTCCACTTCCAGTCCATTTGCAGGGATACCTTCTAAAAGCAACTCTTCCTGAACATTTATATCTGTAATTTCTTTTAACCAATTAACTGAGACTATCATTATTGTTCTCCAAATTTTAATTAAATTGTTTTAAAAATCGAATGTCATTTTCAAAAAAATATCGAATATCATTAACACGATATTTCAATGCAGTAATTCGATCCAACCCCATTCCAAAAGCAAACCCTGTATATATTTCAGGATCATACCCCGACATACGAAGTACATTAGGATGAACTGCCCCTGCTCCAAGCACTTCCAACCATCCAGTATGTTTACAAAAGCCACAACCTTTACCGTCACAAAAAATACAGGTTACATCAACTTCTGCTGATGGTTCTGTAAAAGGAAAAAAAGAAGGTCTGACTCTAATTTTTTTTGTTTCTCCGAATAATTTTTTCGCAAAAATCTCCAAAGTACCTATTAAATCAGAAAACTGAACATCTTTATCAACAATTAAACCTTCAACCTGATGAAATTGAGGTGAATGAGTCGGATCAATTGCATCTCTTCTATAAACCCTTCCCGGGCAAATAATCCGAACAGGTTCCGGATGCATTTTATTCATTGTTCTAATCTGAACAGGAGATGTATGTGTTCTAAAAAGAATATCCTTATTAACATACAAAGTATCTTGAGAATCTCGAGCAGGATGATCATCCTGAAAGTTAAGTGCTTTAAATGTGTTAAAATCAGTATCAATTTCCGGTCCTTCTTCAATGCTAAATCCAAGACCTAAAAAAATCTCTTCAATTTCTTCAAGCACCTTTCGTAAAGGATGTTTGCTCCCTTTATTACCTCTTCTACCAGGAAGAGTTATATCAATTTTTTCATTAAGAAAAAGTGTATTTAATTCTTTGTTTTTAATATTTGAAATAGTTTCGTCAAGAATTTGCTCAATACTATTTTTTGCTTCATTAACCAAAGCACCTGCCTTCGGTCTGTCTTCTACCGACAAAGAGCCAAGAGTTTTGAGTACAGATGTTAATTCACCTTTTTTACCTAAGAAATTAACTCTAATTTCTTCTAATTCCTTAGTAGAAAGAGCTTTTGAAATCAATTCGATTGCTGTAGCCTTAATTTTATCAATATTTTCAATCATAAAGATAACCCCATTTATGCACTTTAAATTATTTAAAATAATGCGGTTAATATATAAGATAAGAGTAAATTGTCAAGGTATTTGTTTTGTTATTTGACATTTAATGGTAAATATAATAATTATATTAAATGAAATCATTTGAAGACATTTTTACGAAATGGGAAAAAAACAATACAATTCATTATTCAACTAAAGAAACTGATTTAGATACACATACTATTCTTAATCAAAAATCAAAAGAAGATTTAGTAATTGATTTACATGGATTAACTGAAAATGAAGCAATTTCGACATTACGTTCTTTTATTGCTTCCATTAAAAAGGGCAGTAATCGAAAAATTAGAATTATTCATGGTGCCGGGCATCATTCAAAAAATAATAAACCAATATTAAAACAAGCTGTTCGTTCATATTTAGAATTTTGTGATTCAGTCACGTATTTTAGACCCGGCAGAATAGGAGAAGGCAGTCATGGTGTTACCATTGCAATTATTAAGTAAAGTTTTAATTCCTTTAATTCTTTTATCATCGTGTATATCAATGAAGTCTGAAAATGAATTATCAAAAGAATATTACAATTTAGGAAATGAATTTTTAGAATTAAAAAATTTTGACAAAGCATCAAATCTTTATGAAAAATCATTATCGTATGATAAATCTAATTTTCAAGCAAAAATCAATTTAATCATCGCACTACAAGGTAAAAAAAATTATGATTCTGCTGAATTATTAATCAAAAAAGAATATACAACATCATTAAATACTAAAAATAAAAATTTATTGTTATTATTAGGAAAAAACTTTTTTTTAAAAAAAGAATTTGAAAAATCAAATGATCTTTTTTTCAATTACATCAATATATATCCTGATGATAAGATTGGATATTTTAATGTTGGGTTGAATTATTTAAATTTACGTGATTTCCAGAATGCCCATGATTATTTTCTCAAATCATATTCAAAAGATCCCAATTTTATACCATCACTTTATAACATTACAAATTATTACTTTGAAAATAACCTTTATTCCGAATCAATTCCATATATAACTGAATTAGTTTTAAAAGACAGTAATAATGACAAAGTTCATTTTATGTATTCCAAAATATTATACGAACTCAATGAAATGCAAAAAGCAAAAGAATCAATTTTAAAGGCCATTGAACTAAACAAAGAATCAAATGTATATGAAATATACGCAGCAAGAATATATGCTAAAGGCTTTAATGACAAGAAGAACACACTTTTTCACATAGAAAACGCATTAAAAAAAGGATATAAAACATCAGATTTAAGTGAAATAAAAGATTTTTCAACTCTCAGAGAACAATTTAGAGATGAATATAATGAAATAATAAAAAAAGAGTTTAATTAATTGATATAATGTTAAATATGTATTAAAATTGTTAAGTGATCAGGAAATAATCCGAGAATAATAATAACAAGCAACATAAGAGAGAATATTATGAGTAATGAACTTCAACTGGAAGTTGTCAAATTTAACAAAGGTGCCTATATAACAATAGAAGGTAAATCTTCTAATGGATTATTTTATATAATAAGAACTGGTAATGTAACCTTATCAAAGGACGTTTCAGATAACCAGGCAGAAGCATTAAATCCGGGTGATTTTTTTGGTGTTGTTTCTGCAATGTCAGGTCATAATTATATAGAAACCACTATTGCACTCACTGATGTTTCGTTAATAGTTGTCACTAAAAATCAATTTCCATTATTAATTCAAAAAAACAACCCCATTGCTATGAAAATTATTTTATCATTTTCCAGAAAATTAAGAGAACTTGATAAATCTATTACAGAATTATCTCTGAAATCTGTTTCTATTCCGTTTGAAGATACAGTCAATTTATATAGTCTTGGTGAATTTTATTTAAATGCAAAGCAATACAATCAGGCTTTTTATGCTTTTTATCGATTCATTCAATATTGTCCTGATAATGATTTAGTAGCCAATGCGAAACAATATTTACAACAAATTAAACCGCAGGCTAAAGCTGTTTTTCTTGAACCGAAACCAGAGGAATTTAAAAGAGTTTATCCTGATAATACTATTATTTGTTGTGAACATGAACCGGGAAATGAATTGTATATACTTCAAAAAGGTAAAGTTAAAATTACTAAAATGATAGATAATAAAGAAGTTTTACTAGCAGTATTAAAAGAAGGCGATATTTTTGGTGAAATGTCGTTATTAGAAAATAAACCTCGATCAGCATCTGCAATTGCATACGAAGAAACTATGTTAATGGCAGTTAATAAAGAAAATTTTAAAAATATGATTTCAACTCAACCTCAGCTTGTTACAAAATTAATTTCTTTATTAGCTGATAGAACATGGGTCGTTTACAGACAATTATCAAATCTTAAATTATCGAGTAAAATTGGGCGATTTTACGATATGTTATTAATACAACTTGAAAAAAATAAATTAGATATTAATCCAAAAAACCCTTATACCTTTGAATTTGGTACAAAAGAACTTATTAATATGGTAGGCTTAACGAATGATGAGGGAAGTTTAATTATTCAGGAAATCTTTCAAAATAGAAAGTTTCAATTAAAAGATAATAAAATTTATGTAGCGGAAATTGATGAAATCAGAAAACAAGTTGAATATTATAAAAAGATGGAAATGCTGAAAGAAAAAAGAAAATCAGCACATAATAATTTTTAAATTAGATTAATAAAAAAAGAAGCATTAAAAAATGCTTCTTTTTTTATTGTAATAAGTAAAATATTTCTATTCTTTTTTCGGTGTAATTTTCTTACCGGCACTTTCTCTTTCTTCCCGGACATGATAAGGATCAAAATACGCTTCAGTTTCATCAATCTTAGCAATAAGTGATTTAGCAAGAATAATAAACTTTTCATTTTCAATTATTTCTCCCTCTTTTGTAAGAGTTTGATAAATAGAAAAAACATTATCGAAGTATTTTCGTGCTGTTGAATAAGCTTTAATACTAAAATAATTATAAGCAATTAAATAATTTACCATAACCGCTTCAGTATCAGGAAATTTTTTTTGAATCTCTAATAAATTATTTATTGCAGTAGAATATCGTTGCCTTGAAGTATTTTTTTGAACCTCTAATAAATAATTATCGAAAGTCCAGTCGGATTTATTACTTTTATTATTTCCCAATGTCAAACACGATGTTAACACCATTAATAGAAACAGATAGATACCGATTTTTTTAAATTGCATTAGAACCCCTTTATTTCTCTTTTTTACTCGTAAATACTTTAGTTATAAAAGTAGTAAATTCTCTAATAAACACCGTATTAATTTGAGATAATCTTAAAATCTCAAGCGGATAATCATAATTGGTTTTTAATATATAATTTTTACTGAAATTTGCAATTACTTTTTCATTATAATTGATTATTTTTACATCATATCTTATTTTAGTATCTCTATTAAGAATTAAATTATATTCACCTTCTTCATAATCACGAATTCTAATATCAATTAATAAATCATCTGCTGATGACATGTCAATTTTATCTCTAAACAATTCAATAGAAAAATTTTTGTTTTTAAATTCAATGAAAAAAGTTTTTTCTATATTTTCACGAACTTTATCAAACATCTTTGTATAAAATAGTATTTTATCTTTATCTTTTAAATATAATTTTTCTTTTGCAAACCTTACGATATCAGATGATACATCATGTACTATATCAGATGTTATATCCGGATTATTATTTCTCACAATATCAGAAGTCCCGTCTTGTATTGATTTCTGAACTAAATCTGTTGTATTTTCAATTATGGTAGTAAGAAGAAATAACCCGTTAACCGTTGTATATTCATCATAACTAACCTGAATAATTATTCTTGGCGGAACATTAACTTTCTCAAGGATTTGTTTTTTATTTGTCACACAAGAAGTTGTTAAAAACAATAGAACAAATCCAACAGCATATATTATTTTTTTTAGCATTTTTACTACTATTCCTAATTGGGTAAAATATTATTTACTATACTATTTTTCAAATAAAAATAAAAGAGATTGGACATTTATTTTACATTAAGTTATATTCTATTCTGCCACTTGTAAAAATAATAAGTATAACATTTTTGCAAGTGGCTCTACTATATTTTTTATTGGGAGATTTAAATGAGATCACTTGGTATCTGTCTTGGAGCCTCAACGATATCATCCGTTGAACTTGTAAAAGACGAAAATGGTAAAGTTCAAATGGAAAAAGTTATATCGAGATCGCATGATGGTAATGCAAAACAAACTTTTATTGATATACTTACTGAAATAAAACCTGAAAGATTCGATAAAATTACTGTTACAGGTAGAAAGTTCAGAGAAAATGTAAATTTATCACAAATTACAGAACCTGAAGCTATTGAATATTCATTAGAATATCTTAACCTTGATAACTCTGAATATAATGTATTAGTTTCTGCAGGTGGTGAATCGGTATTAGTGTATGAACTTGATAGAGACCACAAAATCACACAAGTTCACATGGGTAATAAATGTGCATCAGGAACCGGAGAATTCTTTTTACAGCAAATACGAAGAATGAACCTGACCGTTGAAGAAGCCATTAAAGCAGCTGAAGGTCAACATCCCCATAAAATTGCTGGAAGATGTTCTGTTTTTTGTAAATCAGATTGTACTCATGCTTTAAATATCGGAGAACCTAAAGGTGCTGTTGTTTCGGGCTTATGTAAAATGATTTCCGGTAAAATTACCGAGCTATTATCAACAATAGAACCTAAAAATGTAATAATTGCAGGTGGGATTGCAAAAAATAAAATTGTAACTGATTTCTTAAGAAAAGAAGTTAATAAGTTATTAGTCCCTGAACAGGCATATTATTTTGAAGCACTTGGAGCTGCATTATATGGAATAACTCATGAAACTAAAAAATACCCGGGTATTGATACAGTATACTCAACAGGCGTAAGTTCATTTGAATTTCTAAAAAAACTTTCAGAATATGAAAATCTTGTAACCTTTAAAACGGTAGCTCATGGCAAACCGGAAGATGGTATAACCGCAGTTCTTGGAGTGGATGTAGGTTCAACAACAACAAAGGCTGTATTAATAAATAAAGCTAATGATCAAATTATTGCAAATACGTATTTAAGAACCAACGGTAATCCTGTTGAAGCTGCAAGAAATTGTTATAAAGAAATAAAAAAACAGTTAAATGGTAAAAATGTTACCATTGAAGCGTTAAGTACAACCGGATCAGGTCGTCAAATTGTCGGACTTCATGCGTTTACCGAATGTGTAATCAATGAAATAATCTGTCATGCAACTGCAAGTGTTTACTTTGATAGTGAAGTTGATACAATTTATGAAATTGGTGGTCAGGATGCAAAATATACTTATTTAGTTGATGGTGTACCTGCTGATTATGCAATGAATGAGGCGTGTTCTGCAGGAACCGGTAGTTTCCTTGAAGAATCTGCATTAGAATCACTTGGTATTAAAATGGAAGACATAGCAGATATTGCACTAAAAGCGATTGTTCCTCCAAACTTTAATGATCAATGTGCCGCATTTATCAGTTCTGATATAAAAGTTGCTGCTCAGGAAGGTATTGATAGAGAAGAAATAGTTGCAGGACTTGTTTATTCTATTTGTATGAATTATACAAACCGTGTACGGGGTAATAGAAAAACCGGTGATAAAGTTTTTATGCAAGGCGGTGTTTGTTATAATAAAGCCGTTCCGATTGCAATGGCAGCGTTAACCGGTAAACAAATTATTGTTCCGCCTGATCCGGGGTTAATGGGTGCTTTTGGTGCTGCTTTAGAAGCTAAGAAAAGACTCAACCATAATCTTTTAGAAAAAACGGATGTAAATTTAGATGTTTTAATAGCAAGAGATGTTACCTATGCAAAGTCATTTAAATGTGCTGGCGGTTCAGAACAATGCGATCGCGGATGTGAAGTAATGACAATTGTTATTGATGGAAAAACATATCCATTCGGTGGTTCTTGTAATAAATATTATAATCTTATTCATAAAGTTAAATTTAATGAAGACAAATTAGATCTTGTTGCTCAAAGAGAACGAATGATTTTTGAAAAATATGCTCCAAAAATAGAACTTCCTGAGAATGCTAAAGTTATTGGAATTAATCGAAGTTTTTATACAAATACTTATTTTCCATTATACTATACATTCTTTACCAGATTGGGTTTTAAAGTTATATATTCTGATGTATCAATACCGGAAGGAGAAGAAAAAGCCTTAGCGCCATTTTGTTACCCGATGATTTTAGCACATGGTTTCTTTAAAGATTTATTAAATATGAATCCAGACTATATATTTATGCCTCATCTTGTTCAACTTGAAACAGAAGGTTCATGTAATCATTTACCTGAGCAAATCGGATACAGAAAAAGTTGTGTTTTTAATCAGGGTGAACCTTATACCTTAAAAACTGCTTTTAGAGATGAATTAAAAGATAAAAACATTAAAATGCTTGTTCCTATTTTTGACTTTTCAAGAGGTATTGATAAAGATGAAGATGCAATTATAAATTTTGCAGTTAAAGAATTCGGCTTATCAAAATCTGATGTAAAAAAAGCATTTGCCGAAGCATTAAAGCAACAAAGAGACTTTTTCAAAGAGACAAAACAACTGGGAAGAGCTGTTCTTGAAGATTTGAAAAATAATCCTGATAAGATTGCAGTTGTTTTATTTGGAAGACCATATAACGCATTTACAGAAAAAGCAAATATGAGTATACCACGAAAATTTTCTTCACGGGGAATTGAAGTAATACCGTATGATTTCCTTGATTTTGAAGATGAGGAATTTGATGCGTTTATGCATTGGGCAATGGGTGAAACAGTATTAAAAGGTGCTCAGGTAATAAAAAAACATCCTCAGCTTTTTGCAACTTTTATCACTAACTTCAGTTGCGGACCGGATTCATTCCTTGTCGAATTATTCAGAGATGAAATGGAAGGAAAACCATCATTGACACTTGAGCTTGATTCACATAGTGCAGATGCAGGAATTAATACACGAATTGAGGCATTTTTAGATGTTGTTAATTTTTACAGATCCTTATTTAAAGAACAAAAAATAAAATTAATTGAGAACAAGAAAGACAAAAAAGTAACAATTGAAGAACCAAGTGATTTTGTTCCTGCACGAATTGTAGGTGATGGTTTTAAAGCTAAGATACATTTATCCGATGGTAAAACGGTGATTAAAGCAAAATCAGATAAATATACGTTCTTATTTCCTTCTCTTTCTCATTATGTTATAGGACCTGCAAACGAATATCTTAATAAAATTGGCGTAAAAGGGAAAATTTCACCTCAAACTACTCAGGAATCAATAAAATTAGGACGATCCCAAACATCAAGTAAAGAGTGTTTACCTATGGCAATGATGCTCGGTAATTTAATGACATACATTAAAGAGGAACGAAAACCTGATGAAATAATTGTATTGCTTCATGCAACTGATACTTCACCATGTCGTCTGGAACAATACTACAACACATTCAATAGTTATGTAAAAAGACATAAAGTACGGGATTTTGCAATTTTCAGACTTGATGACAGAAAAGGCTATGCAGGTTTTGGTACGGGTTTACTATTAACATTATTTAAATCTTTTGTTTTAGGTGATGTATTTGAAACAATTAAACATGCAATGTTAGTTATTGCTGAGGATAAAGAATCGGCACTTGCAATTTTTGAAGAAGAATTTGTTAAAATTATGGATAATTTTGGTGGTAGAGACAGCGTATCCATGTTTAAAAGATTCGAAATGGCTGCTGAAAGATTTTCAAAGATTCCTCGAAAAAGTAATATTGAAGATGCAAAGTTTGTTACCTTAACCGGTGAAATCTATGTAAGAAATGATAGATTTGCACGAAGAAATATCGAAGGACATCTTGCTGACAGAGGTTTTATTACACAGATTGTTCCATTTATGGAAGTTTTATTTTATATTGATTATTGTATGCAAAATGATTTGACAGAAATCAATGTCAATGTATTTATGAAAATCTACTTTTTCTTTAAATCATTTTTCCAGGGACAAATTGATAAAAAAATTAAAGATATTTTTGCACATTCAGGTTTTTATAAACCGGTATACATCAATATAAAAGATGTTATGGATGCATCACGATTAATTGTAAGCCCCAAATTACGAGGTGAAGTACCAATTACAACCGGTGCTGCATTAAAATACATTTTAGACGGATCATGTGGTGCCATTTCAATCGGACCTTTTGCCTGTCTACCATCACGAATGGTAGAAAGTTTATTAAAAACAAACATGAATTTAGTTCATAAAATAGCAATTCATGGCAAGAGACCTTTGTATGAAGAACTTGATAAAATGAATGTTACGAACTTACCATTTCTATCAATTGAAACAGATGGAAATCCTTTTACACAGGTAACTCAAGCACAACTTGAAATATTCTGTTTACAAGCAGGTAGAATGCATGAAAAAATTAGTGCTGCCAAGAAAATATTAAAAGAAAAAGGAATAAATCCTGATAAACATTAGGATTAAAAAAAGCTCTTGCATTTTTGCAAGAGCTTTTTTTCTACTGTCTTTGTCAAAAAAAACTACTGGAGACTTGAAATGTTTACAAACGGATCAATATTTGAATTTATAATGCTACTTTGTTTTGGTATATCATGGCCGGTAACTATTATTAAAACATTAAAAAGTAAAACGGTTAAAGGTGTTTCTCCTTTATTTTATTTTTTAATATTTATCGGTTATGCTTCAGGTTCAATTTATAAATTATTTTTTAACTTTAATTATGTTGTATTTCTCTATATACTTAACTTGATAGCTGTCAGTCTTCAAATATTTTTATATTATTTTTATCATTTAAAGGAAAAAGTTTAACGAATCTTTTTTTTCTGCTTAATATGGTACATAGCTTCATCTGCTTTTCTTAATAGTTCTTCATACGAAGTTGGAAAACGCGGGTCATAAATTGAAACACCAAAACTTAATTGAATTTTATAGGGCAACTCAGTTTCAGCATTCATTTTGTTTGTTATATCAGTTAATCGTGAAGAAAGTGATGTTTCAGTATCATCAGATGATTCTAGAACTAATGCAACAAATTCATCCCCGCCAAATCGTGAGACAATATCAGAATCACGAAAAGTGGCATTTAGTATATCTTTTGTCTTAATTAATGCTTTATCACCTAATTCATGACCATATTTATCATTGATTATTTTCATATTATCCATATCAATAAAAAATAAAAAGAGTTTTTTCATTGTTCGATTTGAAATTTTTATCTGTTGAAGAGCTAATGTTTTGAATCCTCTACGATTATATACCCCTGTTAACTCATCATACAATGCCAATTCATTTAATTGTAACATTAAAATATCTAACTCAGTAACATCACGTGAATTAAGTACAATTGAATCTAAATTATCTTTTACAACAGTCCCTTTTGTTTCATATGTTTTATAATTATTAAAAAAATCTTTTATTCTGTATTTTATAGTAAACTGAGAATCATGATCAGTCATCAGTTTTGACATTGACTGATAAAACAAAAATTTATCTTCAGGATGAATAAGATCAAGATATGAAGTTCCCTCTATAGTAGCCGGGTCATAACCAAGATTTTTTTTTACAGATGAACTAATATATAAAATATTTGCGTTTAATGATAATAAGGCAATAATATCTGAACCATTTTCCAATAATGTTCTAAAACGTTGTTCATTATTTTTTAATGTTTCCTCCATCATTTTTCGTTCTGTAATGTCAAGAATAATTCCGTCCTGATTAATTAATTCTCCATTTTGAAAAGTAGAACTGCATGTATTTAAAATCCATCGTAAACTTCCATCTTTTTTTATTATCCGATGTTCAATTTTAAATGCTTTTTCAGAATTAGCGATATTACTGAAAAAATCATTAACTTTATCTTTATCTTCAAAATATATCATTTTCTTCCATAGCTCAGAATCATTCATATAATTAAGCGGGGTATATCCTGTTATATCGACACATTTTGGACTATGATATGTAGAAACGGCTTCCCCATTTTCGAATTTAACACTATATATATACTCATTAATATTATTAATTATTTTATTAAATCGTGCTTCACTTTCTTTATAGTAAAACATATTAAAAACTATACCATTATAGATGTTTTTGCCATCATGATTCTGTTTATAAAAAAAACATAATGACGGAATAATAATGCCCTTATTATTCACTAGCTCAAGTTCAAGTAATACAGAATGTTTTGTCTGAAATTCTTTTCTTAAATAATTAGTTGTTTTTTCTTTATTAGTTGATAATAAATTGTAAAAATTTTCATTTTGAATTAACTCTTTTTTTTCATAACCTATAAAATTATCAGTAAGATACTCAAATTGTATTATTTTTCCTGATGGTGTAAATGAAAACTCTAAAGCAGGAATGTTCAAATCCTTAAATGAAGAATTAGACAGACTCGATTTTTTTTGATCTAAAAAAGACATAATACGACCATGTATTAATACAATATTCTTTTTCCATTTTCTTTTTATAGGAATAAAAGTCATAGCCAATGATATTATTTTCCCATTTAATCCATATTCTTTAATAATTCCAAACCACGGTTTATCTAAATATATATCATTTATAATTGTATTAATTAAATAGCTTGAATTTAAGTCTTTATTGATTACACTTTTATTTTTTAATTTATTTTTATTGAATTTCTTATTATAATAACTGTTTGATTTTAAAATAGTAAAGTTTGTATCAGTAATAATATATATATTATTATCATATTTTTTTTCAAGGAAAAAATCTACGAGATCATTACCATCCCCGTAACCAATTTCATTATAATGTTTTGTTAATAATGCCCTGCAATTAATTAGTAATACCTCATCATCAATTAAATATCCGTAAACACGAGGATCTTGAATAAGAACAGTAATTACATTACTGTCATATTGAGGAAGAATAACAATTAAGTCACAATGATTATAATCTTTTGAATGAAGTGAATACCATTCATAATGTGTAATAATAAGGTTGGTATCATTTTCATTTGGAGATAATTTAGAAACAACAGTATAATAATTATTATTAATTATAAAATCATTTATTACAGAATTAATTTTATTATCAAAAATATTTATTATTTTGTATTTTTTCATTACCTGCCTGATATTTATTTATTTAAAATTGACTGTACAGTCGATTCTATTTTATCATTTGAAACACCTTTAACAAGAAAGCCTTTAGCCCCTAAAATAAGAGCTTTTTTTATATACTCTTCTTTTGGTGATGCTGTCAGTACAATTATTTTAACATTTTTATTAATTAATAATAACTCCTGAATTGTATCAAATGTATCGATTTCTTTTCCTAGATCTTCGTCAAAAGCTTTCATTCCAAGTATATCAAGTATCACTAACTCAGGTCTTTTTTCTTTGAAAATTTTAATAGCTTCTGAACAATTTTTAGCCATTCCTACCACTTCATGACCATAACTTGATAATACCAGATTTAAATTATGTTGTACTGTTATCATATCATCTGCAATTAAAACTTTTGCCATAATAATATCCTTTAAGAAAATATAACCAATCATAATACGAAGTATCATTTTTTTCAAGTAAATTCTACAATTAGATGAGCTTCTTGCAAAAATACTCTTTTTATTTCGATTTTTTGCAAGAGCCTTAGATAAAATTAAAATGTTTAAGAAAAAATATTAGTATACTACCTGTTGCCACTAGCAAAATAATAAATAATAAAGGAAAATAATGTGCAATAAAATCATCTGCTTCATAAGGGGAATCATCAGATATTGTTGTTAATTTTTTTTTAGTAATTTTTTTTGATTTAAGATTAATTTTCAGATTTCTGTTTTTCCCGCAGCGGGGACATCGATCATTTTTAAAACTTGCCGGAATACCTGTATATTTACAGAAAGGACACCGGATATTACCTAACTTTGCACCGCATTTATGACATACTGTTGCTTCTTTATCTACTTCAACACCGCATTTTCCACAAATAAACATTACTTCGTTCATGCAATATCCTTACTATGATAGCTTCCTGCAGTGTGACTTTACTGAAGTCTCATTGCAGGAATATTAATCATATCAGATATTTGCAATATTTTCAACAACATCTATCATTTCGATAGCAGTTAGTGCTGCTTCAAAACCTTTATTTCCACCTTTTGCTCCAGATCTGACTTCAGCCTGCTCTATTGTATCAGTTGTTAATACACCGAATATATTTGGAATACCGGTTTGCATGCTAACATGGGCAAGTCCTTTTGATACTTCAGATGCAACAAAATCAAAATGAGGTGTTTCACCCCGTATAACAGCACCAAGAGCGATAACAGCACTGTATTTACCTGATTGTGATAATTTCTGACAGGCTAACGGGATTTCAAATGCTCCGGGAACCTTAACGATTGTTATAGATTCATCTTTGTAATCATGTCGCCGTAAACAGTCAATTGCCCCCTCTAATAGTCTTTCAGTGATAAAACTGTTAAATCGTGCAATAACAATTCCGATACTTCGATTTCCTTTCGTAAATGTACCTTCAATTATTTTCATTGTAACCTCCAATAGTATGTCCCATTTTATTTTTTTTTGTTGATAAATATTTTTTATTTTCTTCTCTCATTGTATAATGTGGAATCACTTGTTTGACAGTAAATCCATGCATTTTTAAACAATTCATTTTATTTGGATTACCGGTTAAAAGATTAATTGTTTGTCCTTCATAACGCTGATCTTTTAAAATCCAGGCAGCTTGATGATAGTCCCTCTCATCATCATCAAAACCAAGTTTTATATTAGCTTCTACCGTATCAAGATTCTCATTCTGCTGTAAATTATATGCTTTTATTTTTTCACCTAACCCGATTCCCCGTCCTTCCTGCCGTAAATATACAATTGCTCCTTTTCCCTCTTTTTGTATAATTGAAAGAGCTTCATCAAGTTGATCCCGGCAATCGCAGGATTTGGAATGGAATATATCACCGGTAAAACATTCGGAATGAATTCGAAGTATTCCTTTTGTATAATCACCCTGGCTCAAAAACACATGTTCTCTACCATTCGTTAAATCTTTGTATATAGAAATATCAAATTCACCAAACTCTGTTTTGAGTTTTGCAGAACTTTCTTTTTTCACTGACTGAGTATGTAATAATGTATACGTTATCATTTCTTTTATTGTACAATACGGAAGATTGTGTTCTTGAGAAAATAAAAATGCTTCATCCTTATCACACATTGCACCATTTTTCCCGACTAATTCACATATTAATGCAGCTTCCTGTAACCCTGCCCAGCGTGTAAGTGCAACGGCAGCTTCAGTATGTCCATGTCTTTCCATAAGCAGTTTTTCACGTGCAATAATCGGAAAAAGATGCCCCGGTGTTATAAAATCTTTGAAAACCGTATTTTTATCAGCAATTTTTCTCGATGTTAATGCCCTTTCCAAAGGTGAAATACCTGTTTTACATAAACAACTGTCAACCGATATAGTAAATGCTGTAGAATGAGGATCTTTTTTATTCGTCCCCATCAAAGAAAACCCTTTAGAATCAGCTATTTCTTTTGATATTGCACAACACAACAGCCCCTTCCCTCGGGTAATAATAAAATCAATTGTTTTTTCGTCAGCACATTCAGCAGCCATTATTAAATCTGCTTCATTTTCTCTTTTTTCATCATCAAATACAACAACAATTCCACCTTTTTTAAAGGCATCAATAACTTTTTCAACTCTTTTTAACTCATCATTATTCATATGATCCCCCCTGATTATACTTTTTAGAATCAATTATATATCGAGCCAGTATATCAACCTCAAGATTAACCGGATCACCGGTTTTTCCTGTTTCTAAATTGGTATTTTTATAAGTATGAGGTATTACTGTTACAAAAAAACTCGATGAGTTTCTTTTAGAAACAGTTAATGAAACCCCATTAACAGTAATTGAACCTTTAGGTACAATATATTGACTTATTGATTTACTTATTAATATTTCAATATCAAAATCATTTCCGGTTTTTTTAATATCAATAATTTTCCCGACTTCATCAACATGACCGGTTACGATATGCCCGCCTAACCTGTCCGAAACTTTCATAGCCCGCTCTACATTAACACAACTCCCGGCATGAACATTTCTATAATTAAGCATTGTCCGTTCAGTAGTTGTATGTGAAACATGGAATGTAATCGTATTAGTAACTATTTTTTCAACTGTCAGACATGAACCATTAACCGCTACAGAATCACCAATTTTTAAATCACTTAGTATACTATCTGCTTGAATGATTAATGCTGTATTTGTAAAAGATATTATTTTCCCTTTTTCTTCTATAATTCCAGTGAATATTTTAAGTCCCTCCTTTCTAATATCAACAAAAGATTATTATCAATTACCTGAGAATCTTTTATTAAAAACTCATTTAATTGTCCGATTGCCTCATTGGTTGTGGTATTACAAATATTAATACCTTTCCCCATAAATGACGGTTTATAAAAAAGGTATAATTGATCGACTAAATTATTTTCTAGAAACCATGTATAAACACCTGATCCACCTTCAACAAGTATTGAATCAATACTATTTTCATTACATTTTTGTAAAAATGTTTCTGATGAGTTACTAAGTTCATTGTTGATTATTATTTCATTTGATAGTTGTTCTGCTGTATTGGAAAAAACAATTTTATGTATAGTTTTGTGTTCATATCCGGGTAATCGGCAATTAAGACGGGGTTTATCTATTTGAAATGTTTTACCGCCGACTGCAATTGCATTAATTCGACTTCGTATTTTCTGCACAATTGCTCTTGATTTTTCATTGGATATCCATTTTGAATCATTTGACTGAGTCGCTATTTTTCCATCCAGAGTCATAGCTGCTTTCATTATAATAAATGGTCTTTTATACTGCTTATTAAAAAAATAAATGGTATTTATTTGATCACATTCATTTTTCAATATTCCTGAAATTACTTCAATTCCATTTGATAAAAGAATCTGATCAGATATATCTTTTACCCGTTCATCAATGTCAGATGAACCATAAATAACTGTTTTAATTCCTGATTGAATAATAATATCAGTACAAGGAGGTGTTTTCCCGTGATGACAACATGGTTGGAGCGTTGAATAAAGAGTTGCCCCCTGCAACTTTTCAGGTGATGCTTTTTTAATTGCATCCCTTTCAGCATGATCTTCTCCGGCTTTTGCATGAAACCCGGTAGAAATAATTATACCATCTTTAACAATAACAGCACCGACCGCGGGATTAGGATTTGTAAAACCAAGACCTTTTTGTGCTTCAAGAATTGCTAAAGACATATAGTATGTGTGATTTAATGTCACTCCACTCCCCCTTTTTTAATATCAGGGGAAATGGAACACTGCTATTGAAGTCAAAAAAAAATGACTATAGAATTGTGTTCGCCTTCTTTCATCCAGACTATACTGTCGGCACCTGAATTACACAGGTTCATGCGTTAAAATAACGCTCGCGGGCTTTACCGCCGGTGGGGAATCACGCCCCGCCCTGAAGGATATAATAAAAATAACATAGTTTTATTATATTGTAAAGAGAAAAAAGAGCCGAATTACAACCGGCTCTTTTTTAAGTTTGATTTTAATTAAATTATTAATTGGATAATTCAGGTAAAAGTCTTATGTATTCAATACCTCCATTTGTATAGCCACTAACCGGCATTCCATCAGTCCCGATACCGATATTGAATCGGTTAGAATCAGAATCATTAATTATTGTTGGTAAAGTCTGACACTCCCATGTACCGGTAAATTTACCTGATGAGTCAGTACCATGACCTCTTGATCCGTTAAGCCATGCTATTTTACCTGAACGATTTATTCCTTTATATGCAATGTATGGCACATCACTTGTATTTACTGTCACAGTAATTTTATCACCAACATCAAAATAACTGTCAACCAGATACTTTTCAACCTGACTTGAGTTACTATCGTAGGCAGGCATATAAATATATCTTAAATCACCGTTATTATTATCATAATACGCAATATGAATATGATTTTGACTATCGACTGCCATATCAACAAACTCACCGCCGTATCCCGAATCAAGAACAGTATCAGTACCGGACGAATTCTTATGACTTACCCATGTACCTGAATTTACCGGAGTAGTATTATACTTAAATCGTAGCCCGCCTGTACCACTTGCATCATAATATACAATCATTGCAGTATTTCCGTCAGTAGTAGATGCTACGGCACTGAAATTTCCTGTATAGGTACTTTCGATTATTTGCTGTCCCGGAGGAGTCTTACCGGAATTATTATTAGCAGCAAACCGTAAATCTGTATCATCATATTCAGGAAATGTTCCATCCTCCTCATATTGTGCTAAATTTGTATAAAGAGCGGTTCCTGCATTATTAATCCTGCCACCTGTAACATCATCTATTACCGCATTTGTCCCTACATTAAAAGTTCTAAAAATAATTCTGTTCTCCAGTTTATCATAGAAACTTACAAAAACTTTTGTCGTATCAGTCGTACCATTCATATACATATCAGGATGCTGATAACGGTCAAGTACACTTGTTACTGTCGGGTGAGAAAGATTATCAAGCCATAACTGATTATCATTAAATCTGTATGACCACGAGTTCCAGCCTGTTCCAGGTACATCGTAATAGAAAGAGGTGAGTAAGCCACCCTTGTCACCGGAATTATTATCACCGTTATTACCATTAACAACATTAATATCATATAGGATTCCATGATTTCCTGAGCTGTTAAATCCTATGGATGTATAAGTGAACAAGTCCCAGTTTTCATATACTTTTTTCTCCGTTGTACCATCATAATACAATGCAATACCCCAACCGCCCGCATTATTTGCATAAGCAAATGCCGGATTATTACTATTCATTTTCATCGAAGGATACACCGCATTGTTAGCAAGTGCCACTGTTTGGCGAAGTTTATTTATATTCCATACTGACAGATATCTATCATCATATACAGTCAGATGTGCAGATGAATTTTCACTATTTGACACCCTTTCTGCATTAATATTATTAATACTTGGTATTCCATTGGTAAATACGGACAGATATCCGCTCCCGGCAGTCTGTACTATTGTCTTGAATGATGTTTTGTTCGCTGCAAGAGTGTTAAAAGCAAGTCCTGTACCGACTTTTCCGGCATTATATGCATCAATGTCTTTACTGATTCTTACATCACCTGAAGCACCTCCACTTATTACCGGATTCAAATTAAACCCATTAACAGTAACCTGTTCGTAAGTAGCATTTATCGTATCAATGAGTACAGGGTATTTTCCTGATGCACTTCGGGCAAAGTCCTTTGCAAATGCAGCTGTTAACGATGTTGTTATTTCAGTTATATACGGCACAACATCAAGCATCTTCCTTACCGATTTCTGATATCCGCTATTCGGACTTGCCGCACTGAATACCGGTGTCGTAGCTTGTTCATCGGAGTACGTCGCTAAATCCACCTCATTTCCAGCCCAGTCAATTGCTGAAAATTCAAGTGTATTTGCAAGTCTGGCGACATTCGTTACCTGGGCAGTATTAATCTCTAAGCGTAATCTAAGCTTGTCCGCATCTGAAGCCAGTGACTTTGACTCTTCAAAAGCTGCCCAGTACCCTGTGTCATCAATATTATTTGCAGTTCCACCATTATAGTCACTAAACGTCCAGACACCGGCAGCACTTCGTGTTGCAAGTGTCTTCCATGTGCTGATACCAGATAAAGTTGTACATTGCACCCGGATCTCTTTCAGTAAATAGTTATCAAACGCATTTACATAGAACTTCACGACTCCTGATACATCGTCTGCAGTGCCATTGGCAGTAAGACCGGTGTCCACATGTCCTTTTGCAACTGTAGCTGTAACAAAATCTGTATCCTTCAATTTTTCAAGCCATACATGCGGTCTTTGATTGTCCACGATAAAGTATTTCTTAAGATTTATCTCAATGGCATCAGCGTCCTGTTTTACCAGTGACCGGTATTCATACTCTCCGTCGGTGAGACTTGTAAAAGTATTTGTTCCACCGACAGTGTTTGCGTGAACAGATGTTGAATAACTCTGAGTCGTTTCTGCGATGACTCCACCGTCAGACTGTTTACTGCCTGAAATATACAGATCGGCATCTGAAAAACCGTCCGTATCATAGATATCAGTTGCAAATGCAATCTGATTTGAACCATTATTTCGCATCAGGAAGATTTCCCCTGCTGATGAAACTTTCGGATACAATCCAGTAAAAGTAGCATAATTAAGTCCGCTTCCCTGAGCTATAGTCACTCCGCCTGTTGCAGAAAATGAGTTATATACCGGTGGCTGAGTATCTTTTACGACACTTACTGTTGTAACAGATTTATTTTTTGCTTTATCAATTGCAGTAACCCTGACAGAATCAAATGTATACGAAGCTGTATTTAACCACCAGTTTTCCCAGTTGCCGGCGGTCACTCCGATTGTATCTGTTTTTACTACAGAAGCCCCGTTTAACACTTCAACTGTTACAGGAGTAGTCCCCTCTAGTCCACTGCCTGAACCATCATTTGCTGTACCATATACTCTGAAATCACCTGCAACTTTCTTTGCAGCAGCAGGTTTTGTTACTGCAACAACAGGTATTGCATTGTCTATAAATAACTTCTGATATGCTGTAGTTATAACACCGGTAATATCACGGGTTTCAACGATAAGATAATAGTTTCCTGCAAAACCGATAAGTGACTTTTCCCCCAATGTCCAGTCATAATTCCCGGTACCTGTACCGGTTCCCCCGGTTACTGACCAGGTTGCCTGAATTGTCTCATCAGTCAAATCACTATCCCCGTCATCGCTATAGAGAACTACCAGTACGCGGTTTATACCCGGAGCTGAATCACCGGCCTTACTATCCGCATTCCGTCCTGACATAGTGAGTTTATTTCCTATAGAAAGCCTTGTATCCGGTGCAGTTAATGAAGAAGAGTTCTCAGTTGCACTATCGGCAGTATTTTCTTTTGCTTTCCATTTAATAAGAGTCTGTGCTATATTTATCACCGGCGGAAATTCTGCAAACATTACCTCTTTAAAAGTGTATGACTTATTTCCCGCATTATCAATAGCCTCAACACAGAGTAGTTTTTTACCGTCAGTAGGATTCACCGTATACTTTGTCTTTAATCCGTAGTATTTTTCGCTATTTTTATCATAGTTCCAGTCATATATATCATCAACCTTCCAATTACTCGGGGTATACATATATGCTTTTGTCCAGTAGTCCGGAGTATCATCACCATCCGGTACAGGGAAAGGTGAACCGAATACAGCACTTGTATCAGTTAATGAACTGCCAAGGTCATCAGGAATTGTGACTTTATGTGTACCGGAAATTACTGATGCTGTAAGAGTTCCTATTCCGGCAGCATTATACGACGGGTTATCATCAGGACCGTTTCTATTATTCCAGAAATAAAGATTCACATAACGGATACCTGAACCATTGTCGCTTGCATTTCCTCCAATATAAGGTTTTGTTTTTGACAAATCATCATTCACAACATCCGGGTCATTTGTTCCCCATGCAACTACACTCACATCAGGAGTTGTATTATCAATGTTCATCATTACCGTTGCAACGGTCTCATACGGAGCCGGAGAAGAATTATTATCTGTGGCACGGATTTTAATAATGCTGTTAGCCGGAAGATATTGTGTTTCGATATTAACAAAAAACCACGTGTATCCGTTTTCATGATTGGTTTTATATGCATATTTCGATATATCTGTTACGGTAAATGTAGAGCCGTTTCCATCAGTATAAGCGGCATCCCATGAAGAACCACCGTCATAACTTATTTCCACAAGAGTTATATGCCCGGCATCACTGTCTTTTGCCTTGAATATCATACGATAATAATCAGAACGGTTATTATCAGCATCGCCATTTTCAAAAATACTAAATGTATTTTCTTTCAATAAAGTATTCCAACCGAATTTATTTCGCGGACTGTCTATATAGTACATATCAAGGTTTGTTGATATATTATCCCAATACAGGTCGTCTTTTACATTTGACACTATAGAACCGAACTGATCGTACAAAACAAACCCTGTTAATGAATCAATATCCTTATCAGGGTCTTCATTAGATGGTGATAATATCTCTATTATTGGTTGTTTACTAGCTACAATAAAATATGACGGAGTCCCATCTTCTATTCTACCAGTCGGATATGCTGCATTCACCTGATAATCAGTAATTCTCGGAATTACCCGGTAATAATTTGTATCATGAGCAATAAGACCAGTTACTTTGAATGTCCAATTTAATGTACCTGTAACCGTTGTCCAGTTTAGCTTTGTTGTCCATACCGTACCATTCCACTGCTCAATTTTCACTTCAACGGCTTTAACACCATCATCATCTTCTGCTGTACCTGTCATTAAAAAACCAGTACTTACCATGGTCATCGCAGAAATATCAGGAATCACCGTTGAACCTGTATATCCCGGATTCGTCACATTACCAAGCGGACGGTCAAGATCCTGATTAATATTGATAATCTGCTGGGCAACACCGATATTTCCAAGTGTATCAACTGCAGCAACAAGAAGTTTATAGTTACTTACTGATGTACCTGTTATAATAGTTGAATTAAAATCATGACTCCACGAAGTTTTCGGTGTCATTTTTAACCATTTATTAATGATTGCAGTTGACATACTGTTTCCATCTATTGCAACCTCAGTACTTACGTCAGGAGTAGTTGTTTCATCAAAATACCCAATGTACATACTCTTCACAAGTGAACCTGCATCACTGCACGAACCGGAAAGTCTCTCAGTACCATTAATCGTAATACCCGAAACGGGGGAAGTTATTGTCACTACCGGCTTATCATTATCAACAACTATAGTTCTTGTCATACGCATAGACTCTTCAGGAGTTGGCGCTTTATCATTAATACAGTACGCTTCAAAATTAATATAGCGGACATTTGCATCACTGTAATCTGCCGTATTAAAACCGACACTATAACTTACCGTTTCATCATCTACAGGATCATAAGTAACCCAGCCACTGTCTTTTATTGACGTATTTATACGGTATTTGATAATGGTAACTTTCTTTGTCCCGCCACCGGATGCGTCAAGAGCTATGGTTACTGCATCCTTATAAGTACCGCTTACATTATCTCCGGTTATTGCACCAATTGCCAGATACGGATTATCTGAAGTGGACACATTGATAGTTTTTTCTGTTTTGGTTCCCGGCTTTCCATTTTTGTCAATCGGAAGTATCGCAAAATAATAGTTTCCTGTCGCACTTCCCGTTAATGGTACTTTCTTCTGCCATGGTGCAATCATCGGCGAATTTGCTATAGTATCATACCCGCTCCATGCTGTATAATCAGCCGGTGTCGTAGCAGTACCCACATAATAGTAGATTCTACTCACTCCGTCATCATCAAAACACATTCCCGCAGCAGTGTACCCCGGGAATGCCTGATTCGTCACTGACGACATATCTGTCTTCGGAGTATCAGCTGATTGCTGAACTCTGAAGTACCCCGTATCAGTTATCACACTGTTCCCTGCAAAATCGAAAGACTCTAAGGCAACAAGATAATTACTGTTATCTGAAAGTGTTGTTGTATCAATGGTAAATGTATAGTTAGACGGCGTACTTCCGGCTAATGTATCCGCCGGTTTTTCAAAAACCGGAATTCCTGCAATCATCGTAATCGAATTCGTATACACTTCCGATGTTCCGTCTTTTAAAAGTCGTAAGTGCAAACTCTTCAGTTTATAATTATCATTCGCACTTCCTTTTAAAGAAATTGTCTGATTCTGAAGAAACTGTAAGTCATTAATATTACTTTCCGAAAGCCCTGCTAAACCTGCTAATGTACTTTTTAATGTCGGTATCGCAATTGACAAACCGTCAGGAGCCGTTGTATCTGATACGATAAATATTCTGTCATATCCCTTATTACTCTGATCGTCATACGCGGTTATCTCAAAGTTCTTTTCACCTTCAGATAGTCCGGTAAACTCAGCACTCCAAGAAGCCCCGGAAAGCACTGCGTTCTTTACAAGTCCTGTTTCATTACATTTCACTTCGACTTTCGTAATAACTCCGGTTACGCCATCCTTGCGTAAATCGCTTGCAGTCCCGGTTAATGTAACAGCATCTTTCACATAATCACCGTTGGTATGCGATATCACATTCACCACAGGAATATTTCTATCGCCGGTTACACGGCGACTTTCCTTGGTTGAGTTTCCTTCGCTGTCAGTAACGGTTAAGGTAAATTCCTTTTCGGTATATCCGCCGACTTCTTCTATAGTAAACGCACGCTCGAAACTTCGCATATATCTATTTGTCGCAGAAACAAGTGTATTCTCTGCTGATAGACCACTACCCGGTGTTAAATCCCAACTTGAAGGACTTATAGATGCATTGTTTAATGTAATAGTTACCTTTGCAACATTCACATTATCATATACTTTGCCTGAAAAAGCAAATGTACTACCGACAAACTCATCGACTATAGGAGTGAGTATCTCTATCAAAGGAGAGTCCGAGTCCCCGATTAATGTCACAGTCGTTATTGACGGGGGATTTCCTTCATTATCAGTTGCACTAATCTCAAACTTTTTATTCGTATAACCACCTATTTCACTTACCGGCAGTAATATATTCCAGTTTTTCTCTGTTACAGAACCAGTCAGAATGACGTCTCCATTATCAGAAGTCCAGCTTTTATCACCTTCAACCCAGCGGACTGTTACTGATCTGACATTTGTATTATCCCGTGCCGTCCCCGATAGTACAAGGTTCGCCCCCGCCCCCATAAACGAACCATTTGCATGTGATGTTACAGCAATATCCGGAGCGGTATTATCCCCGGTAAAAAACATACGCATCATAGTATAATTATTTTCATTATCATACACAATCCATGTTACTGTCTTATCAGTGTAGCCGGCGAGTTCAGCGATCTTTGTTGTATACGAGAAGTTCCGTATGTAAATCTTTTTTTCCTCATTATAAACCGGTTCTATTAATGAAGAAGTGATATCAAGTTCCTTGAGGAATGAGATTTTCGAAGACTCTGCTTTAAGTATAAGTTTAACCGGAAGTACATTATCCGTACAGTATCCGGCAAATGTTACATCCTCGCCAAGAAACTGATTATCGATATGCGAAGTGACTATAACAACAGGATCGTTCTGATCGGCAACCATAAAACTCAATCCATCAGACTCTGCTTTCCCAATGCCGAAAGAATCAATACTCTGCACATATATCATGTATGAACCCGGAGATACAGGTGCATGACAGCTCCATGTATAAAGTCGCGGTTTATCAACTGATTTATCAATAACAACTACAACACTGTCAGGTTGTATATCTGATGTCGTATCTGCCACAAGCCAACCGGTGTATGGTCCGGGTTTAAGCCCTTCACGAATTATTTTTATATATATTTTTGATATTCCATCATCATCAAACGAATTTCCCGAAATAACAGATTCAGGAGATATTTTATCACCTTCTTTTACCGAATTAAACACGACCCTCGGAATATCCATACCCTGATCTACATATATCCAGCCAAGAGTTTGTGTTTTGGAAATATTCTCATTTCCAGCCATATCCTGAGTTACCATTTTTATTTTGAATTTCCCCTCAGTTTCAGTAAGTTCTCGGGAATTTATTTTAAAAGTCCACATAAGAGGATTACCATCAGCAATTGTAGTATCAGGAATTATATCCTTATCTATCTGCACTTCTTTGACCGGTAAAGGATCAATATCATTAAAAATTTGCAACTTCGTAAATTGTAATGTAAAATTATCATCTATATACCCTTTAATGATAAAATTATTATTTATAAAATAATCAATATTCAAAAAATCATTTCTATCAGGGAATATAGAAGAAAATGATTTTATTGAATCTTCTGTAAGTAATTGAGGTTCATTAATATGTACCGTTGGCAATTCAACATCAATAAATAAAAAAAGTCTGGTACTTTCATAATTTCCCGATTTATCAACAGCTGTAATTTCAAATGTTTTATCACCAAAACCTATTTGTTCAGAGATAAAATCAATTGACCAATTATCTTCACTAATAACTGCAGGATAGGATGTAGAACTACCTTTAATAAGTATATTCACGCTTTTAACCAAAACATTATCAGTACATTTACCCGAAATTGTAAAACCCAAACCAACAAAATCCCCATTTAAATGAGAAGTTACAGAAATTTTTGGTCTTTCTGTATCAACTGCATTTCCAACACCCACAAAAGGATTTTGGGAACACCCCAAAAGCAAATAAGTAAAGAAAACGAAAACTAATAACTTGATACTTTTACACATTTTTCAATCCTTTTTTTTATATTTTACCCGAATATATTTTAACCGATATAATTCATAAATCAAGTAATTTTTAATTTTTTCTATATTTTGAGGTTTTTATATAATTTAAAGTAAAACAGATCATCGAGGCTCTTGCAGGATTTGAGATAAAAAGTATTTTTGTAAGAAGCTCTATTCATTTGATTTTCAATATGTCATTTTAATAAATATCATTGATAAAAATACAATAATATACTATAAATAAAAAAAATATTTCTTATACCGGAGTTCAATATGAGTAAAATAAAAGTTGGTGTATTAGGTGCTACAGGAACTGTTGGTCAAAAATTTATAACAATCCTAAAAGATCACCCTTTCTTCGAGTTAACTGATTTAGTTGCTTCTGACAGAAGCAAAGGCAAAACATATAAAGAAGCTACTTCATGGAAACAGGATTCTGATATACCTGAAAAAATCGCATCTATGACAGTAAAAACTTATCAGGATCAACTTGAGGCTAAATTATTCTTCTCAGGGCTTGACTCATCAGTTGCCGGTGAAGTAGAAACATATCTTGCAGAAAAAGGTTGTGGTATTATATCAAATTCTAAAAACCATAGAATGGATGATAATGTTCCAATCGCGATTCCTGAAATTAATAGTGAACATCTTAATTTAATTAATGATCAGAAAACAAAAGGTTTTATAGTTACCAATTCAAATTGCTCAACTATGTTTCTTGCAATAGCTCTTGCTCCGCTTCATAAAAAATTTATAATTGAAAAATTAATTGTTTCAACTATGCAGGCAGTCAGTGGTGCCGGATACCCCGGTGTACCATCACTTGATATACTTGGAAATGTTGTTCCATATATTGGTGATGAAGAGGAAAAAGTTGAAACAGAATTAAATAAAATGTTAGGTGAATATAAAAACGGTAAAATCATCAACGCAGACTTTATAGTAAGTGCTCATTGTAATAGAGTTCCAGTCATTGATGGACATACAGAAACATTAAGTATTAAATTTAAAAATAAACCATCAGTTGCAGATGTAAAAAAGACACTGCAGGATTTTAGAGCAGAAAGTCAGAATCTTGATTTACCGATGTCGCCTGAAAAAGTTATTCGAGTATTAGAAGAAGATAACAGACCGCAACCAAGACTTGATGCAAATAAAGATAAAGGTATGAGTACATTTGTAGGCAGAATTAGAGAATGTAAAATATTCGATATAAAGATGGTTGTTATGGGACACAATACTATTCGAGGTGCTGCCGGCGCGGCTGTTTTAAATGCAGAATATATGTATAAAAAAGGTTTGCTCAGTAAATTAAATTAATATCCAAGCCGTGTTTTTTCACGGCTTTTTTTTAACAAAAAGGGAGAATAAAATGATAGAAAAAAAAGTGCCATTTACACTGCAACAGATAAATGAATTAACAAAAAAATATCCTACTCCATTTTATATTTATGATGAAAAAGCAATTGTAGAAAATGTTCAAAAATTTATTAAAGCATTTTCATGGGCACCTGATTTTAAAAATTATTTTGCAGTTAAAGCAAATCCCAATCCGCAAATTGTTAAACTTTTAAAAAATCAAGGTTTGGGTGCAGATTGCAGTTCATTAGCTGAATTATTAATTTCAGAAAAAATTGGAATAACGGGTGAAAATATTATGTTCACTTCAAATGACACCCCTGCAAATGAATTTGTAAAAGCTAAAGAACTTGGGGCAATAATAAATCTCGATGATATATCACACATTGATTTTCTTGAAAAAAGTGCCGGCATTCCTGAATTAGTTTGTTTTCGATACAATCCTGGTCCATTACGAGCAGGAAATGCATTAATCGGTAATCCTGAAGAAGCTAAATACGGGTTTACCCGTGATCAACTTTTTGAAGGATATGACATTTTGAAGAAAAAAGGTGTAAAAAGATTTGGACTTCACACTATGGTTGCATCAAATGAATTAAATCCTGAGTATTTCATCGAAACAGGTAGAATGCTTTTTGAATTGGCCGTTGAAATAAAAAACAAACTAAATATCAAACTTGAATTTGTCAATTTAGGAGGCGGAATTGGTATACCATATAAACCGGAACAAGTCGCAGTTGACCTGGAAAAAGTTTCAAACGGAATACAAGCACACTACAATAATTATATCAAAACTAATAATCTTGACCCTTTAAAGATATTCTTTGAATGTGGTAGAGTAATTCTAGGCCCTTATGGATATTTGGTCTCCAGAGTTTTACATAAAAAAAATACATACAAAAACTATATCGGTTTAGATAGCTGTATGGCAAATCTTATGAGACCGGCTTTGTATGGTGCTTATCATCACATTACGGTTTTAGGAAAAGATACCAACCCATTAACTAATAAATATGATGTAACAGGTTCATTATGTGAGAATAATGATAAATTTGCAGTTGATAGAATATTACCCGAAATTGAAATAAATGACACTATAGTTATTCACGATGCCGGAGCTCATGGTTATGCCATGGGATTCAACTACAACGGGAAGTTAAGAAGTGCCGAATTCCTCATGAACAAAGAGGGCAATTTTCAAATCATCAGAAGGGCAGAAACCATGGAAGATTACTTTTCCACTATGATATTTTGACAAAAAACAGGGATAATTGCTTATCCCTGTTTTTTATTATCCTGTACCTTATTTTAACTAATTAAATTTGCAGAAATAAAAATATGATTACTATAATCTAAAACTATTGTTTCATTTAATAATGTATAACCATTACTAAACAACTCAATAGCAAGTCTATTTTTTGATTGGAAATAATTCTCTTTCAATAAATCATTTAATAGAATCTCCTGTCGCAATATAGTTCGTTTTACTATTTCAATAAAATTAAAATTAAGATTAGATTCTTCAAAAACGACACGATTAAAAGACAGCATACTAAATACAATTTTAAGGAATAATCCTTTTCCAATCCATTTTCCGATTTCATGAAAATCAGGATCTATGGATAATTCCAACCCCAATTCATGTTTTACTTTCCAGAACCATTTTTTAAACAATTCTGAATTTTCATATTTAATAATCATACTCGGAGCAATAGTTAAACCAAACTCACTCACCATATATGCATATATTTCAGCAAAAAGCATTAAAACCTTACTGCCATGTTCTTCAGCAAGATCTCCATATAATTGACTACAGTAACAGATATCTGTTTGACACTTATAATATTGTAATAAATCACCATTATCTTTCATACTATATCACCATAAAAAATCAATAATTAATTAGAAAAATTATTAGAATAAAAATACATCTTTTAAATATAAAAATCAACCATTTAAAACACAATATTTGTAAAATTGTTTTATTTTTAAAATAATGAAAATCTAATTGCTTGCATAAAATTCAATTTAATGATAAAATGTAAAAAAAATATGGGTTGTTACATGGAAATATATCAAGGTTTGGCTGCTTCTCCCGGAATAGCAATTGGAGAAGTCTTTATTTATAATCAAAAACTTCATATACCGAATTTTTCAATATCTGATTATCAGGTTGAATTTGAAATTGATAGATTTTACAATGCTCTTCGAAAGACGAAAGAAGAGTATTTAAAACTACAACAAAAATTAATTGAAGAAATGAGTGAAGATCAGGGAAAGATTCTTGAAGCCCACATATTAATGACTGAAGATAAAGCATTAATACAGGAAGTAGTTGATAAATTAAGAGCAGAAAAGAAAAATCTTGAGTCGATTATTTTTAACGTTGTTGATACTTTATCTAAAAAGTTTTTGCAAATGGAAGATGAGTATTTTAGAGACAGAGCAATTGATATTATAGATTTCGGTAAAAAAATCATTCAAATATTACTTTCTCAAAAAAACATATCACTTTCTGATATTAATAAAAACGTTATTATTATATCAACTGATTTATCTGTTAGTGATACTGCAAGTATGAATAAAACTCATGTTTTAGGTTTTGTTAGTGAACTTGGAGGAAAAACATCCCATTCTGCTATTATTGCACGTTCTCTTGGAATACCGGCTATACTTGGTATTAAAGACATTACTCATCAATCATCTATTGGTTATTTATGTATCATTGATGGTTATTCCGGAACTTTTATATTAAATCCTGATAATGAAACCATTGAAAAATATCGTGTTCTTAAACAAAAGTATGAAGAAAAAGAAAGTGAATTCCTTTTATTAAGGGAATTACCATCGATTACTTTAGATAATAAAAAAATACTGTTAAAAGCTAATATTGAAATACCGGAACAGGAAATCGAATCTGTTCAAAAATACGGTGCAGAAGGAGTCGGGCTTTACAGATCAGAATTTCTTTACTTATCCAAAAAAAGAAAAGTATTGCCAACTGAAGAACAACAATTTTCAGCATATAAATTTATTCTTGAGAAATTCCCTAATGATATTGTTACTATAAGAACTCTCGATCTTGGGGGAGATAAAGTATTAGAAGATTTATATTCAAAGGAGCCAAATCCTAACCTTGGATGGAGAGCGATTCGTTTTTGCCTGGCAAATCCTGAAATATTTAAAACTCAATTAAGAGCATTATATAGATCTTCTGTGTATGGAAATCTTCAAATAATGTTGCCAATGATTTCAAATATTGATGAAATTGAAAAAACAAAAACGTTGATTAAAGAAGTAATATCTGAACTACAAAATGACAAACTTCCATATAAAGAAAATATTCCTTTGGGGATTATGATTGAAACCCCAGCAGCCGCGTTACTTTCTGATGAATTAGGTAAAATTGTTGATTTTTTCAGCATAGGTTCAAATGATTTAATTCAATATGTATTAGCATGCGATAGAGGTAATGAAAAAATCGCCTATTTATACGAACCTCTCCATCCGGCAATTTTAAAATTGATTAAATTAACAATTGATAATGCACATAAAAATAATATTAAAGTCAGTATTTGTGGAGAAATGGGAGCTGATGTTTTAAACGCATTAGTATTAATTGGTCTTGGTATTGATGAAATATCTTTATCACCAATAAAATTATTAGAAATCAAAAAAATGATAAGAAATATTAACTATTCTGAAATAAAAAAAATAGCTGAACAAACACTAGGAATGTCTAACCAAAAAAGTGTAATCGAATTAATTTCAAATTGGACAAATAATAACTTAAAAAAAGAGTAATCAAATGAGAAAAATAACTATTTCTATTCTAGGTCGACCTAATGTAGGTAAATCGACTTTATTTAATAGGTTAATTGGGAACAGAAGAGCAATAATTGATGGGACTCCGGGAGTTACCCGTGATGTAATTCGAGCTGAATTTAGTATTGATGATTTAAAAATTACTTTACAGGATACAGGTGGTTTAACTGATGAAGGGGATTTTCTTAATCCATTAATTCAGAAAAAATCATTAGAAGCTTTAAAACAATCTGATATTGTAATCTTTATGGTAGAAGCACGAAATATTCTACCAATAGAAGAGGAATTTATTAAACTATTACGAAAAGCAGATAAAGATACAATAATAATAATGAATAAAAGTGATAGCCCTGACAAGGATATATTTGTTCATGATTTTCATAAATATGGCCTTGGCGAACCCTTACCTATTTCCGCATCACACAATCGAAATATTGATGAATTGTTAGAAATACTAACTGAAAAAATTAAAGAACTTACGATAAATGATGTTAAAGAGGAAATTGTACCTGTTGAAGAAGATATTCAAGCTGCTGAGCGTTTAAAAGAAATTAAAATAGCAATTGTAGGAAAGCCAAATGTTGGTAAATCTTCTCTATTAAATAAAATTACAGGTGTAGACAGAAGTATTGTTTCAAATATACCCGGAACTACAAGAGATATTATTGATGAAAATCTTGATTATAAAGGATATAAATTAACTTTCTTAGATACTGCCGGAATTAGACGAAAATCAAGAGTTGTTGAAGATATTGAATATTATTCTGTAAATAGAAGTATTAAAGCAATAATTGAAGCCGATGTAACCCTTTTAGTTATTGATTCATTGGAAGATATTTCAGTACAGGATAAAAAAATAACCGATCAAATTGTTAAAAATGGTAAAGGATTAATTGTAATATATAATAAAATTGATTTATTTGAAGAAAATTTTGACAAATCTATCAATGAAAAGAAAGAAAATTTCAGCTTTAACTTTCCGCAAATTAGTTATGCACCAATGATTGCTACATCTGCACTATCAGGAAAAGGAATTCATACTGTATTAGAAACTATTATTAATATAAAAAAGAATCTCAATAGAAAATTATCAACATCAGAATTAAATAACTTTATTCAGGAAGTAATAAGAAAATATACCCCCTCATCAAAACAAGGTGTATTAAGAATATTTTATGGCGTTCAAACATCAGTTTCGCCGGTTGAATTTAAATTCTTTTTGAATAAAACCTCACTAATGAATGAAAGTTATAAAAGTTATATGAGTAATAAATTAAGGCAATATTTTAAATTTGATGGAGTTCCTTTTAAAATAGTTTATAAAAATAAATAAATAAAAAAAAGCCACAAATGTGGCTTTTTTTTATTAATAACAATGAGCATTATTTTTTAGTAATGTTTAAAAAATTTTTTCTTTCTAAAAGCTCTTTAGCATATTTAGAAGTAAGTCCACCCATAGAAGTTTTTGTTTTTTCAATCGCTTTATCTAATTCTTCCACAGTCATTTTATTAATCTTTTTATTCTTTTCTTCAGTAGTATTTTCTGACATTTTTCACCTCAAATAAATTTTATCAAACAATTTATAACATATTTTTTTATTTTTTTAAATAGTTTTTTATTAATATTTAATAATTTTTATACTATCTTTATTGAGCCAGCCATATAATAGATCGTCAATTTTGACCTGTACAAAATCTCCTTCTATTTTTTCTATGGTAACTTTCTTACCTTCATCGATAGTAGAAATTATTGTATCTAGATATGGTGAAAGAAATAAATCAGCAGATTTAGTAGCAGTTATTATTCCTTTAGTATTATAAAATCTAAAATATTGAACACCTGAAATCGCACTAAATAAAAATAAAATGACCATTGTAAAAAAAAATAGGTAATAAAATTTTTTATTTTTTACTACTATATATAGTATATAAAAAATCATAATTATACACAATAAAATAATTAGGATATTAAAAATTATTGATGGTTTTATAAACAGAATAATTTTATCTAAATATCGACCATCATCAAAATCATTGTGATAAATTTGTTTATTTAATTTGTTAAGAAAAAAAATAGTATCTGATTTAAAAGGTGAATAATAAAATGCTTTTTCAAAGTGATAGACAGATTTGCCGATTCTACCGATTTTATCATATGAATAACCCAGATTATAATTGATTGTGAAGTTATCATACCCTGCAGAAAGTAATGTATTATAAACTATTATTGCATCTGTAAATTTATTATTTGAAAATAATAAATTTGCTTTATCAAATAATTCCTTTTCTGTTTGAGAATAATTAAAAAACAAAATAAATAAAAATATAGAAATTGAGATAATTTTTTTACTCATACAATGTTACTCCAAATGCGATAATATATCAGTACACGTTTTAATAATAACATCTTCAGATATCTTTATACCTGAAAACCGAATATAATCTAAATCAGTAAGAATTTTTTTAATAAATAAAGACATTGTTTCACTGACTTTGTCTTTTAATATCACTTCAATTTCATTACTTTTAATATTTGAAACATCTAATCCGGATTTAGCTCGAATAAAGTTAATAAGAATTAAGTTAATAGCATCTAATGATTTTGAAGAATCATATTTATGAATATTTTTTTTAATTATTAATAATTCATGTTTTAAAATAATCTCCGGTGACTTTTTTATACATAATGAGGTAATACAAATTAACTTTTTTGAGAAAAAATGTATTAAGAATATAATTATTATAGATATATAAATTAAAATAATTATATAAAAATTATATTGTAAATAATTAACCCTATTTTTCTTTCCCAGAATAGTTGAAATATAAAATTTCTTTTCGGGATTTTCAATGATTATTTTATCCTGAATAACAGAATTCTTTTTTACATTACTTACTGACGGATCATCTTTAACATGCAATGTAATTGGATCAGGATTAATAGAGATGAAATCTTTTAATTCAGGATCAAAATAAACAAAATCATCAAAAATAATTGTATGAACCCCCGGTTCTTTAGGAAGAATTAATATATCCCAGTTTTTCCTGACTATCTGATTATTATCTTTAACAAGATCACTTTTTGATGAAAATATTTCAATTTCTTTATTAGATCTAAATGGAATATCTTCAATATTATGAAAATCACCTACTCCTTGTAAAATAAGTTGTAATGTCAAAGGTGAATTCTCGATAATTTCATTTTTATTAATTGTGTAATCTAACTTAAATTTGCCAACCCTGATATCTTTATTTACATACTGAGTATCAGGAAGTTTTTTAACAGTTAACACAATTGGTTCGGTTTCTAAAGATACAGGTGTTGAATAAAATGAGAACATTGAGGATCTGGTAAAAACATAAAAATCCAAGTGTGCTGATTCTAGCTTAAAAACACCAGGTTGATTAATATATACTCTTTTCCTTTCAATGAGATACTCATCATATATTTTATTATTAATATTTTTTTTGCCACGATAATCATCTCCGATTTTATTATTTTCAATCCACGTATTTGGAGGAAATTGAATTGACGTATAACTATTAAATCTCACTTCGATTGTAGTATAAAAAACAATATCAACATCAACATATTCATTTACATATATAGAATCCTTTGAAACTAATGCTTGAATCAAATAATCAGGGGAATTTGAAATATTTACAGATGTCTTAGACAAAGACGATTCTATTACTTTAATACTTTTTGATGATATTTCTATTGTTTCGTTTTTATCACTCAAACGAAAAGGTCCAATGGTATAATTTCCCGGAGAATTGATTGTTATAATATATGAATTTGTTACTGATAAAGATTGAACTCCATTAATCAAACTTAAACTCTTTGAAACCCCGGCTTGTTTAATTGATATTGAATCATCTTGCTTCAGTAATTGAATATCAACTTTTGCATTATTCATAACTTCTATATCCATTCGAAAAGGAACGCCAACTTCGACCTCATTATCAATATTTAATGTAAAATTATAATCTATACAAAATATTAATTGAGGTAGAAAAAAAATAGTAAAAAAAATTATCGTAATATTTTTCACCAGTAAACACCCCTATCTAATGAAGATTTTTCTTTATTTTGATCAACCACATCTTTCAAATCATTTTTTTCTTTTTGTTCGAGAGCTTTTAATAATTGATCAAAATTTTCACTTTCTTTTTTTTGTTCATCTGATTTAGAATCTGATTGTTCTTTATCACTTTTATCTTCAGATTTTTCTTTATCATCATCTTTATTCTCACTATTTTCCTGATTAAGAAACAATTTTGCAATACTATAATTATATCGTGCTTCATCTGTGGGATTGTTTTTCAGTGATTCTTTAAAATAACTGACAGATTCTTTGATTTTTTTATTTTTGAAATTTATAATACCACGATTATAATAAATATCTGATAATATAAGCTCGTTTTTAGTATTTTCTATTGCTTTAGCATAGGATTTATCTGCATTCTCAAAATCATTCATTTTTTCAAAAACACTAGCAATATTAAAATGTAACTTAGCAAGATTATCCTGTTTAAATGAATTAATTGATCTTGCATATTCTTTTAATGCTTTAGAATAATCTTTTTTATTAAAATAATGATTTCCCAAAAAAGCACCATTTTTATATATACTATTCGATAGAGAATTATTTTTAACATTCTCTTGAGATATGAGTTGTAAATTAAATACAAATAAAACTGAAAAAATTAAAATTGTTTTATTAAATATATTACTTAACACCCATCTTTTTTCCTTTTTATATAATTTACCGAGATCTAATAAAAATCCAATACATAAAAAAAAGAGTGCCGGACCAAGAAAAAGAATATATTGATCTTTAATTTGCCTGACTTGTTGATTATCTTTCGATGTTCTTTTTATAGCAGAAATAGTATTTATGAAAGTTATAAAATCATCGGAAATTGTTGAAGCTCGAAAATATGTGCCATTTGAAATAGTTGATAATTCTTTTAAAAAAGACTCATCTAATTTACTAACAACAGGATTTCCTGATCTATCTCTTAAATATGATTCAATTTCACCTTTTTCATTTCTAACAGGTACCGGTTGCCCATTCGTTGTTCCAACTCCAACAGTATACACCTTAATTTTTGATTTCTTAATTTTAGTTATATTTTCTTCTTTGTTTTTTGATAGATCTTCCCCATCAGTTATTAATAAAATCATTTTATCAGATACAGAACTATCATCAAAAAAACTTATTGCATCAACTAATCCTTTGCTAATATCTGTACCGCCGGTTCCAATCATACCGGGATGTATAGAATCAATAAAATATGATAAAGCGGAATAATCATGAGTTAATGGAACAAGTAACTCTGTTTCAGATGTAAAAACCATTATTCCTATTCTATCGGTCACGCCGGAATCAAGCATTTTATTCAATGTTCTTTTAACAAGTTCAAGTCTTGTTGGAAAAACATCCGGAACCGACATTGAAACAGAGACATCAATTAAAACCAGAATATCGCGTCCGACTATCTTTTGATTAATTTCCTCAATTCCCCATTTGGGTCTTGCAACTGACAATACAATAAAAATAAAACCTATTGTGTAAAAAATATTCCTGATCCACTTTTGCCCTTCAGTGAAATATGGAATAATCATTTCTTTATTAGCACCTGCAATCTTTTGAGTTCTTTTTCTATACAAAAATATTTCTACAAAAAAAGCAATAAATATAAATGGAAGCATCAGTAATAATAATAATAAATGTGAATACTCGAACATTAACCAAGCCTCCTGAAAATAAAAGTATATAAAAATAAACCACATAAAAAAAATATAATACCGAAAATTGAAATTATATAACCGATATTTTTAAAATTTGTAAATTCTATGGTATTAAGAGTTTGTTTTTCAAGAGTATCAATAGTATCAAATGTTGTTTTTATTTCATTTGAATTCCTCGCAAAGAAAAATTCACCGCTTGTTTGTTCTGCAATATTTTTTAATAAAGACATATCCAATTCTTCAGCAGTACCAATACCAATTGTGTATATTTTTATTGCAGATTTCTTTGCAATTTCTGTAGCTGTTTGAGGAGTTATTTCCCCTGAATTATTTTCACCATCAGTAATTAAAATTATTATTTTCGATTGATTTTCCAGGTTATCCTTTATACTTAATAAACGATTTACTCCACTTGCTAAACCTAATCCGATAGATGTAGAACCTTGTTTTTCCGGTGAAATAAAAATTCTACTCAATATATCCTTCAGTAACTTATAATTATTAGTAGCCGGAGCTTTCAAAAATGAATTCGTAGAAAATGTTACTAAACCTAACCTGTCACCATGCCTTTTATCAACAAAATTAGAAGTTACAAGTTTTGCAACATCCAATCGTGTATAATTACCATAATCTTTAGTTAACATACTCGGAGAAACATCTAAAACTAACATAATATCAATCCCGCTATATTGAGTAATTTCTCTTTTAGCTCCGGATTGCGGTTTTGATAAACTGAAAGCAATTAAAAAAAGTCCAAGAAACAGTAGAACAACTGATAAATAATGAAACAGTATCTTGTAAGAAAAATCACGCTTTAAACTACTGATTTCAGATAAAAAAACACCTTTTTTAATAACTCTACTGGAAATAAAATAATAAGTCAGCAATAAAACCGGAAGTAACAGATATAATAATCCGGGTAAATTATCGAATCGTATTGAGCTCATTTTCCCTCTCATTCTTTAATTTTACAAAATTATTTATATTCACCCCAATATCTTTAATTGAATCAATATATTCATAAAACTGTTCTTTTGTAACCGATGCTTTAGCAAATTTTATCATATCCAGTTTATTTAAAATAGTACTTGTTTTGTATATTAATTCATTTTCAACTTGAGATTCACGTAAAGATGAAATAAGTTCTCTTGTTGTTTCTGAAACAGCATTAAATGCTAATAATCGATATATAAACTCTTTAAATGTTTCTGATAAAACGGATATTTTCATCTCATATTCTTTTCTGTCTTCAGTTTCTAATCGTATTTTTTCAAGATCAGAAATAAATTTTTCAAATGAAGATATTGCATTAGAACTATCTTTATTTTTTTTACTCTTTATTAATCTTTTAATAATAAATTTATATACAATTAAAATAATAAATACGATTAATATGACAATAAAAATTAATAACAAAATATTTTCAAAATAAAATCTGAATTTATATATATCTTTATTGTTCTTTAATTCAATTTTTTCAGGTTCTTTGATTTTTGAAAATGCGGTTTTCTCATCCTCAGTTAATACTGATTCGATTATAATTGTAAATTTCTTTGTTTCATATTCAATTACAGTTCCACTTGATAATGAAACAGGAATTGTGAAAAATAAATTATCAAATGTACCGTCTTCAAAAATAGCACAAATATAAGTACACTGAATTGTATCATTTGATTGAACATAGGTTGAAGAAACAATCTCAAGAGGAGCTGTTACTTTCTGAATTTCTTTTAAAACAGAATATTTTTCTTGTACCGGTAAATTAAATGTAACGGTAAATTTATCACCTATTTTTAAATTTGTCTGTGAAATATTGATATCAATTGAAGTATTAGAATAAATAAGAACATTTATAAAAATGAACAAAAAAATAATTATATTTTTCATTTTCGAATTTTTTTCCTTTTTTCAAAATATGAAATGATTGCTTTCTCAGTGTTTTCATTGGTATTAATAATAAGCGGTGTTATATTATTTTTTTTAAATTCCTGCAAAATTGCTTCTCTTTTTTCAATTCTATTTCTTATCATTTTTTTATAGGATGCTGAGCTTGTGTCAATTAGCATTCTTTTACCATTTTCATTGTCAATTGCATCAACTAATCCGACATTGATTTCTGAAAATTCAAATACATCATTAATTATAACTGGAATTAAGTCATGTTTTCTTGATAAGATATACAATTTTGAGCTGTCTATCTCAGAAAAAAAATCAGAAAATAAAAAAATAACACCCTTTCGTTTCATTGTTTTCAGCGTAAAATCAAAAGCCCCATTAATATCAGTTAACAGCCCCTTTGGTTTGTAAAACAAAATATCTCTTATAAGACGCAATATTGAATTCTTATTTTTTGTAGGCGGAATATACTCTTCAATTTCATTTGTAAAAAAAACAGCACCGATTTTATCCTGATTAAATAAACCTGTAAATGATAAAATTGCTGCAGTTTCCAGAAGAATATCTTTTTTTAATTTTAATCCTGAACCATATTTTAAAGAACCTGATAAATCAAGAAGCATAAGCACATTAAGTTCTCTTTCTTCCTTATATCTTTTTATATAAGGAACTCCATGGCGTGCAGTAACATTCCAATCTATTTTTCTTACATCATCACCTGGAATATATTCTCTTACTTCCTGAAATTCAATTCCCTGTCCTTTAAAAACTGAAGAATAACCGCCGGAAGAAACATCAGCAACAAGTACACCTGCTTTCAACTCTATTCTTTTAATTCTTTTTAAAAGCTCAGGGGGTATTTTGTCATTTTCATTTTTCATTATGGAACCACTACCGAATTAAAAATTTGTTTAATAATATCTTCCGATGTAACACCCTCAGCTTCTGCTTCATAACTCAAAATTAATCGATGTCTTAAAACCATCAGGCTTACATTTTTTATATCATCTGCTGTTACAAAACCTCTTCCATTTAATATGGCAATCCCTTTTGCTGCTCTTGCCAGGAAAATACTGGCTCGCGGTGAAGCAGGATAATTAATTAAACTTTGTATTTTCAAACCATACTCAGAAGGATTTCTTGTTGAATCTACTATATCAACAATGTATGATTTTATTCTATCACTTATGTAAACGTCATTTATCAAATTTGATAATTCAATTATTTTATTCTGATCGATAACCTGGTTTATTGAAATTTCTTTATTACTTATCATTCTATCGAGTATTACTTTCTCTTCATCTTTTGTCGGATACGTTATTTTTATCTTCATCATAAATCTATCGATCTGAGCTTCAGGTAAATTATAAGTTCCTTCCTGATCAATAGGATTTTGTGTTGCCATAACAAGAAATGGAGAAGGTAAAGCATATGTAACATCACCCAAAGTGACCTTTTTCTCTTGCATAGACTCTAATAAAGCTGATTGAACCTTTGCAGGGGCTCTGTTTATTTCATCAGCAAGTATAATATTGGCAAAAACTGGTCCTTTTTTAGGCTGAAAATCACCGGTTTTCTGATTATAAATTAATGTACCGATAATATCAGATGGCAGCAAGTCAGGAGTAAATTGTATTCTTTTAAAGTCTAATTTAACAGCTTTTGATAGAGTGCTTACCGCTAATGTTTTTGCAAGACCGGGTACACCTTCGACAAGTATATGCCCACCGGTAATTAAACCGATTAATAAACCGTCCAGCATTTCATTTTGACCGACAATAACTTTCTTTAACTCATTTTTTAAAGTTTCAATTAAAGGTAATTCCTTTTCTACTTTTGTTTGAATCTCTTGTACTTGTAAATCCATTTTTTAACACCTGTTCATTAGTAAAATTAATTATTACAATAATACATTTACGTTGTATGGTAAATATATATTTCATAATATAACACTTTAAACTGTTGTTTTACGAAGTGCTTTTACATAACTTTTACACAGACACGTTAATACAAATCAAAAGAAGCATATGCAAAAATTTGATTTAAAAAATAAATCTTTTATCATTAATTTAAATTTATATTCAATAAATTGGATAATGTGATATGATTAAATCTCATAAAAAAATATTAACTGGAGTATTTAGTTTGACTTTAACCTCTTTTAGAAAAAATTTAATATTAGATTTTTTATTAATTCTTTTATCATTTTTTATTTCGATTTTAGTATATAACGCTAATTCAGTACTTTTCGAAAAATCTATTTCAAAAAAAGTAATAGACACTTTGATAAAAGACAGTTCAATACCCAATGTTCCGGGTAACATTATAGATATTGTATGGGTAACAAAAGATTTTGAAAACTGGTTACCTTATTTTTATAATACAAATAAATATAAAAATTCTACACTATTTAAAAGCATGCATCCTAATATTCATTCAAAAACAATTAAATCAATTACCATTAATAAAAATAATGTAATTTTTACTGTGTGGATTAACAAAAATTCAGCAAGTGTTATTTTTAAATACTTAATTATCCCTTTTTTACTTTTAATTCTATTTTTATTCATTGTTAAATTATTCTTTACATGGACTCTACAATTACTTAATATCCATTCTTTACCAGTTGAAAACATAGAAGAAACTAATAGTGACGGGCGAAAACCGTATGATTTAACAAATGATGAAATAGAAGGTTTAATAGGTCATAAATAATTAAATTATTTATTTGTGAAGAAAATCTAAAACATCTTGAGAATTATATGAGTATTTTTTTTGCCAGTCATTTTCTGAAACAAAATGACCATATTCTTTAAGCATTTGCAAATAATCAGTTCGTTCAATTGTAACAGCACCAAAACGCTCAAGGTTTGCAGTATACACCTGACAATCTATTAACTTATAACCGGCATTAAAAAGCATTGAAGCTAACGCTATAAAACCGACTTTTGATGCATCATCAACTAACGAAAACATTGACTCACCACAGAATATTTTTCCGACTGCTACTCCATACAATCCTCCACATAATCTATCATTGCTCCAAACCTCTACAGAATGTGCATACCCGGATTTATGCAATGCAGTATAATGCTTAATAATATCAGATGTAATCCATGTACCATTTTGAGAAGGTCTTGAAATGAAACTGCATTGTTCGATTACTTCTTTGAAATTGGCATCTACCGTAACGGTAAAAATATTTTTCTTAATCGTTTTAAGCAGTGATTTACTGCAATGAAGGGAATCAGGAAACAAAACAAAACGCTCAAAGGGCGAATACCACTGAACAGGAGGATGTGAATACCAGGGAAATATCCCTTTAGAATATGCATCCAGGAGAATTTCTTTTGAAATTCTCCCCCCGACTGCTATGATATCTGAAGAAATATTTTCAGGATAGGGTAATTGTTGAGTAAGAGAATCAAGAAAAAGAATATTATTATACGTGAATGTTGACAATTAACTGTTCTCCAAAACAATTTTATTATCAACAAGTTTTATTGTTATATTTTTAAGATTACTTTCAATTTCATTAAAAAGCACCAGATCAATTAATTTGTCTTTTATTTCATTTTGAAAAACCCGTGTTATTTCTCTTGCACCAAATTCATTTGAATACCCTTTATCAGCAATCCAATTAATTACTTCTTCTGTTAACAGAAGATTAAAATTTTTGTTTTCAAGCGACTTCTGAAATAATGAAATTTCTTTATGAACAATTTTTAATATCTCATCTTTATGTAAAGCATTAAATTTAACAATACTGTCAATTCTATTTCTAAACTCAGGCGTAAATACATCCTTTAAAGCATCATTTATAGCATAATCTTTACTTTTCTCAGAACTACCGAAACCTATAAATGCCTTTCCAATATCTTTAGCACCGGCATTTGATGTCATAATAATTATGACATTTCTAAAATCAGCCTTTCGCCCCTGATTATCGGTAACAGTTGCATAATCCATGATTTGTAATAATGTATTAAAAATATCTTTATGCGCTTTTTCAATTTCATCAAGCAGTAGAACCGAATGCGGATTTTTTCTTATCTGATCGGTCAGTAACCCACCATCTTCGTATCCGACATACCCTGGGGGTGACCCAATTAAACGGGAAACAGTATGTTTTTCCTGATATTCACTCATATCAAATCGAAGTAAAGGAACACCAAGATGAACAGATAATTGTTTTGCCAGTTCTGTTTTCCCCACCCCGGTCGGCCCTACAAATAATAATGATGCAATTGGTTTTGTCCCCTCTTTAAAACCTGCACGGGACCTTTTTATAGCATGAACCATAGTTTCAATTGCCTCATTCTGCCCAAATAAAACCGATTGTAAATACGATGATAAATCTTTAAGCTTTAAGCGTTCATCATTACCCATTGTTTCAACCGGAATATTAGCTATTAAGGATATAACTTTTTCTATATCAGTTTTTGTAATATTTATTGTTGTATTATCTTTCTTCAATAAATGTGTCAGAGCACCAGCTTCATCAAGTACGTCAATTGCTTTATCCGGTAATTTTCTTTCATTTATGTATTTGTATGATAACTCAACGCATGAGCGAATCGCTTCATCATCATAAACTACTGAATGATGTTTTTCATACAATTCTTTAAGCCCGTACAGAATTTTTACTGCAGTCTCAATATCAGGTTCTTTAATTTCTATTTTTTGAAATCGCCGTGTTAATGCTCTATCCTTTTCAAAATATTTATTATACTCTTCATACGTCGTAGAACCAATACATCTGATATCGCCTGAAGAAAGAAATGGTTTTAAAATATTTGAAGCATCCATTGATCCACCCGATACGGCACCAGCTCCTACAACAGTATGAATCTCATCAATAAACAGGATAACTTTTCCTGCCTTAACCGCTTCATTTAGAACAGATTTTAATCGTTCTTCAAAGTCCCCCCTGTATTTTGTTCCCGCTAATAAAGATCCCATATCAACAGAATATATTGTAAACCCCTTAATTATATCAGGCACTTCGTTTTTTGAAATTAAATCAGCCAAACCATTTGCTATTGCAGTTTTACCGACCCCCGGATCACCTACAAGAATCGGATTGTTTTTTGATCTCCGGCATAACACATGAATTACTCTTTGTATTACATCTTCACGACCGATTAGCGGATCAAACGTATGTAAAGCAGCTTGCGCAGTTAAATCAACACAAAATTTTTGCAAAGCTGTTTCTTTTTTCTTATTTTCAGAACTATTATCTTGAGTCTCAATATTTCCAATGGCCAGTTCGCGTAATAAATCCAATAAAGCAACACCATTTTTCTTCAAATAATATGATGCATACGATTGTTCAAGATTATATATTGAAACAAGATAATCGCTCACTTCAATACTATTTTTAGCGGCTGACAAACAATGTGCATACGCATCATTAAGTGCTAACACAACATCATTACTTTGAATTGGTTCTTTTTTTCTGTTATAAAGTTTCGGGATTTTACTATCAAAAAAATCCTGCAGTGCTGATACAATACCTTCACAATCTCCGCCAATTGAAAGAATAATTTCCTGATAATTTTTAATTTGAAGGATCAGAAATAAAATATGCTCAGGGGTTACATACTCATGCTTATTATCCTGGGCAAATTTGTAAGCTTTATCAAAAATATCATTAAGCTCTTGTTGAATTTTCATTTTAATTCCTCAATAGTACACAGTAAAGGATATGTATTTTTTTCAGATAGTTTATTAGTCTGATCGAGCTTTGTTTTTGCTATATCATAAATATACGTTCCCGCAACACCACTTCCTTTAGTATGTATATTAATCATAATTTCTTTCGCTTCATCTTCAGATTTGTTATATACTTCCTTTAAAATGAATATAACAAATTCCATTGTAGTATAATCATCATTATGCATTATAACATTATATAAACTAGGTTCCTGTATTTCGATTTCCTCTTCATTACTGTATGAAAAATCATTACTAAATCCAAATGACATATAAACACTCCATAACTAACAAGAATAAACGATAGATTTTTTTATTTTATCTGATAATTCTTTATTTCTAAATATTTCAACTAATTTCAAACCGAGATCAATTGACGTTCCCATTCCCCTGCTTGTAATAACTGTTCCATCAACAACAACTTTATCTTCTTTATAATATCCATGAATGACTGCATCTTTCATAGAGGGATAGATTGTAAAAGATTTATTATCCATAATACCAATCTTTTCCAGAATAGAGGGAGCTGCGCATATTGCAATAATCCATTTTTTATCATTATAAAATTTTTTAACAATTGAAAGTACCTTTGAATCAGCAATAATATTTTCAACTCCGGTTCCACCACCTGGTAAAAAAATACCATCATATAAATCTAAATCAACTTCAGAAACTAATAAATCGGAAACGATAGAAATATCATGACCACCTATAACAATTTTATTTTTTAATGATGCTAAAGTCACTGATATTTGAGCTCTTCTTAAAATATCAACAACAGTTACCATCTCACTCTCTTCACACCCGTCAGCCAATACAGTTAATACATTCATATAATTCCTCATTAATTAAAAATAATATTTTTTATTATTGACACTAATTCAAAAAACAGTTACACTTAGAATAGCCTTATAATAAGCGAATGGATTAGATTAACCCCTCCCCAATCGAAATCCATTCGTTTTCATTTTAATATAGTTTAACATCAAATAATTTTTTAAATTCTGCTATTTTTTGAATTCTTACTTCTTTACGTTTTTTTTCAATTGTATCAGATATCAAAATATTTTGCGCAATTGATGCAGCTTCAGATCCCTCAATTACTTTCTCAGGTTCTCTATTTACTATTTTAAAAATATACAATCCATTGTCTGTACCAAATATTTTATGTAAAACTCCAATTTTCTCAGTTGCAAAAGCATCCATAATATCAGTAGAAAAACGCTTAAACATATATTCATCATTTTTTTCTATTGAACCTATTAATCCGGGCGGATTAGTTCTTAAAGATAAGGAATCATCAGAATATTTCATTGCGACTCCACTAAAATTAGCACCTTTTTTTAACTCATCAAGACATTCTGCTGCTTTTTTTACTTTTTGCTTAATTTTATCATCACTCAATAAATTACCCTGCTTATCAAAATAAGAAAAATAAATCATCATAATTTCATATTTTTCATTTTTAATAAATCTTTCCGGATGACTCTTAACATACTCTGCGATTTCATTACTACTAATATATGAAGAATTATTCACAACCTCTTCATATAATTTATTTAAATATTCAGAAACCATAATCTGTTTTTTAGTATATTCAACATACTCAGACATCGTTCCATTACCAATTCCGGCTGCATTTAAAAATTCTAAATTTGTTATAGCCGATTCATCTTTAATAAATTGTGCAGCATAATATTTTTTATCATTTTGAATATGCTCATCGATAGCTTTCATATCAGGCTCTTGAAGTTCAATTTTAGCAGCTAGATAAAGCAATTCGAATTCCACAATCTCCTCTAACGCTACATCAAATGATATGGAATACTTTATTGATCTTTTAACGACATCTTGCTTAGTTATAATTTTATCTAATATTTTTGCTACGATATTTTTCTTAATTTGAATAACCTGAGCATTAACACATATTGTAAACATTATTATAAAAATTGATATTACTGTTTTTTTCATGATTACCTCTTGCATCAATGATTACCATAAATTAATTCAAATATCAATAGACGTTACAAAATGATGATAGTATCATTTATAGAACTGTCTTGACTTTTAAATGATAAATTGCTATTTATAGCGGAATAATCTAAAACTACTTAATTAAGATAAATGAGTAGTATAACTTTTAATAATTTTTAAAGGAAAGTGTGGTAAATAATATGGAACTAAAATTTCAAACAGAAAAGAAAGAAAACTCACAGATTCAATTATCAGTAACAATTGATAAAAATGAAATTGCATCACAATACAAAGAATTACTTAATGAAACACAAAAAAACATTGTTATGAATGGTTTTAGAAAAGGAAAAGTTCCTTTATCAATTATAGAAACAAAATATAAAAAAGCATTACTTGCCGAAGTTGCCCATAAATTAGTTGATAAAAGTTATCAGGAAATTTTTGAGAAACTAGAAGATAAACCATTGGCAACAAGTACTCCGACACTTGATGATATAGAAGAAATTAAACTGGATAGTGATTTTACTTATAAAATTACATACGAAACATATCCAACAATTACTTTTGGTGAATATAAAAATATTGAAATTGAAAAAGATGAAATTACAGCTTCAGAAAAAGACATTTCAGAAGAAATAAATAGGTATTTATCAGAATTTTCATCAATCGAAACAAAAGATTCTCAAATTGAAGACGGTGATATAGCATTAATTGAATACAAAGTATTCGAAGGTGATACTGAAATAGAATCAAAAGACAATGAGTATGTTCATATTGGTAAAGATTATGATAAATATAAAATCGGTAAAGAATTAATCGGTTTAAAAAGCAGTGATACTAAAGACTTCAAAAAGAAATTCACTGATAAAGATGGAGACGCATTTGCCGGAAAAACATATAAATTCAAAGCAACAGTTAAAGAAGTAAAAGTTGAAAAAAAACCGGAACTAACTGACGAACTTGCTAAACAAATTGATAAAACTGTTGAAACTGCTGAAGCATTTAAAAATAAAGTTAAAGAAAATCTTGAACACTATGCAGCTGATACAACAAAACAAAAAGCAATTGATAAAATAATGGATAAAATTATTAAAACATTCAAAGGGGTTGTACCTCAATCAATGATCGACGCACAAATCGACTCATATTATAAAGAGCTTTTACAAAAAGTTGGCGGTGATGAAAAGCGTGCTAATAATATGCTTAGTCTTGAGGGGTTAAATAAAGAAACATACAGAGAAAAAATGAAAGAAAAAGCAACTAATGCTATTCAACGTTCATTAATACTCAATGAAATTATAAAAAAAGAAAGCATAAAAGCTACAGAAGAAGATATAAAAGCTCATATTAATAAATTTGCAAAATTTTATAATCTCAATACAAATGATCTTTTTGATAATTACAAAAAGAACAATCAATTAGCAATGTTTGAAGGCGAAGTAGAAATAGAAAAAGCTATTGATATTATTTATAATTCACTTAAAGCTAAAAAAATTAACAAACTTTCACTAAAAGAGCTTGACGATTAACAACTTAAATACGTATATTATACATTCAAGGGGAAATAAATGATAATTACACCGTATATGGGACATGGAATACTTCCGAGAATAGTAGAAAGAACAAGTCGCGGTGAAGAAGTCTGGGATATTTATTCAAGACTCATTAAGGATAATATTATATTTATTGGTGGTGAAATCAATGATTTTGAAGCTGATACTGTAATGGCAACTTTACTATTTATGGAAAGTCAGGATCCAGATAAAGATATATCGCTTTATATAAATTCTCCCGGTGGCTCTGTTACAGCAGGACTTGCAATATTTGATACAATAAAAAATATCAAACCTGATGTTTCAACTATTTGTATTGGACAAGCTGCAAGTGCAGCAGCATTAATACTATCAAGTGGAACGAAAGGTAAAAGATTTGCATTGCCTCATTCACGAATAATGCTTCATCAACCCTGGGGTGGCGCAGGTGGTCAGGCTTCAGATATCATTATTCAGGCTAATGAAATAAATAGAATAAAAAAACAAATAAACACTATTTTAGCCGAAAACTGTAGTAAACCTTTAGAACAAATAGAGCAGGATACACAAAGAGATTTCTTTTTATCCCCTACTGAAGCATTAGAATATGGATTAATTGATAAAATTTTGAAGAGAGAAGATAAAAAATGAGCAAATATAAAATGAATTTTGAAGACATCTGTTCGTTCTGTGGTAGAAATTTAGAAGAGTATAATCTAAAATTCGTACGGGGTTTTAATTGCAGTATTTGTTCTGATTGTATAAAAAAAGGATACACGGCAGTTAAATCAACTGAAACAGATGGTGTACTCAATTCATTAGAAGATAGCAAACTTCCTTCTCCAAAAGAGATTAAAGGTTTTCTTGACCAATATGTTATCGGTCAGGAAGATGCAAAAAAATATATGTCTGTAGCCGTATACAATCATTATAAAAGAATTGTATACGGTTTAGATTTATCTGATTCAGAACATTATAAAGATCTTGAAGTAGAAAAATCAAATATTCTTTTAATAGGACCCACCGGTTCAGGTAAAACACTGATTGCAAAATCATTAGCAAAGAAATTAAACGTTCCATTTGCAATCGCTGATGCAACAACGTTAACTGAAGCCGGTTATGTTGGCGATGATGTTGAAAATATTTTACTTAAGTTAATACAGGCAGCTGATTACAATATACCTCTTGCCGAAAAAGGCATCATATACATTGATGAAATTGATAAAATCGCAAAAAAAGGCGAAAATATGTCTATTACAAGAGACGTATCAGGTGAAGGTGTCCAACAGGCCTTATTAAAAATTATTGAAGGAACTGAAGCCTCAGTACCTCCGCAAGGCGGACGAAAGCACCCTAATCAGGAATTGCTTCAAATTAATACAAAAAATATTTTATTTATTTGTGGCGGTGCATTTGTTGGTCTTGATAAAATATTAGAAGCTCGAATTAATGTTAAACCTATGGGTTTTGGTGCAGAAATAGTAAAATCAAAAGACAAAAATATGGTTTCACTTTTTAAAAATCTTCATCCTGAAGATTTAGTGAAATTTGGTTTAATCCCTGAGTTTGTCGGACGACTTCCAATAATTACAACATTAAACCCGTTAACTGAAGATGATCTTGTTAAAATAATTAAAGAACCAAAAAATTCAATTCTAAAACAATTTGAATGGGCTTTCTCAATTGAAAATGTTTCATTTGAATTTACTGAAGAAGCTATACGTGCAATGGCGATTAAAGCAATCAAGCAAAACACCGGTGCTCGAGGTTTACGATCCATTATGGAAAAATTAATGCTTGATGCAATGTATGAAGTCCCGTCAGTTGATGATATCGAAAAAATTATTGTTGACGAAGAAGTCATTAATCAAGATATCCCTGTAAAGATTATAAAAAAAGGTGCATCTAAAACAGCATGAAAATATTAAAAAAAGACAATAGTTTCTCATATAATACTCTTCCAATAATACCATTGAGAGAGATGGTTATTTTTCCCAATGTCATAAAAACATTTTATGTCGGTAGAAAGGAATCAATTACAGGAATTGAAAAAGCAATTGAAAATTTTGACAGCAAAGTTTTTTTAGTTACTCAAAAGAGTTCAAATATTAATAATCCGGGAATAAATGATTTATATGATATCGGTGTTATCGCTAATATTATCGAAGTTAAACCTACACCTGATAAAAAGGTTTTAAAACTTGTAATAAAAGGTATAAAACCTTGCAAACTTACAGAGATTATCGATTGTAATGATTTCAACACAGCAAATATTGAATATCTTGGAGATGCAATAATTGAAGATCCCAAAAAAGTAGAAACTTTATTTTCTTTAATCAATAAAGAATTTAAAAAATTTGTTGAGCAATCAAGATTTCAACCTGATATAGTACGAAATATTGAATCATCTAAAAATCATATTGATTTTTTCAATAACATAATGCAGTATTTAACTGTAAATATTGAAACTCAAATTGAAATACTTCGGGATAACAGGATCGACACTTATTTTTCGAAACTCGCTGAACTAATTTATGCTAATATTGAAAATGTCCAACTTGAAAAAAAAATAACCATGGAAGTTCGTAAAAAGATGGAAAAAAATCAAAAAGATTTTTTCCTTTATGAACAAATGAAAGAAATACAAAAAGAACTCGGTAATTCTCCTGAGGAGAATGAATTTTATAATATTGATGAATTTATAAAAAAACTTGATTCAATGGGTATTCCCGCTGAAATAAAAGAAAGAATTGTAAAAGAACAAAAGCGACTAATGAAAATGCCTCCAATATCACAGGAATCAGGTATAATAAAAAATTATATTGATACACTTCTTGAATTGCCATGGAGTATAAATAGTGAAGATAATAAAGATTTAAATAAAGCAAAAGAGATCCTTGACTCGAAACATTATTCTTTAACAAAAGTAAAAAGTAGAATTTTAGAGTTTCTTGCAGTCAGACAATTAAATCCAAATACAAAAGGTCCAATACTTTGTTTTATAGGTCCTCCGGGAACCGGAAAAACAAGTCTTTCAAAATCTGTCGCAGATGCAATTAATAGAGAATTCCTTCGTATTTCCTTAGGCGGAGTTCGCGATGAAGCAGAAATTAGAGGACATAGAAGAACGTATTTAGGTGCTCTACCCGGAAAAATTATACAATCGATGAAAAAAGTTAAGACACTTAATCCGGTATTCCTTCTTGATGAAATTGACAAAATGAGTTCTGACTTTCGTGGTGACCCAGCATCAGCACTTCTTGAAGTATTAGACCCTGAGCAAAATCAACAATTTGTTGATCATTTCCTTGAGGTTCCCTATGATTTATCAGCTGTTATGTTTATTTGTACAGCTAATTCAGTACAAGGAATTCCATACCCCCTACTCGATCGAATGGAACTAATATATATAAACAGTTATTCTGATGAAGAAAAAATAAAAATTGTACGAAATTTTATTATCCCAAAAGAAAAAATAGAAAATGGAATAGGTAATGTTGAATTAGCTATATCCCAAGCAGCTTTAAAAGAGATAATAAGAAATTATACTATGGAATCAGGTGTGCGATCACTTCAAAGACAAATTGCTTCAATATGCAGAAAAACGGCAAAAGAAATCGTTTTAAATAACACACATACTGAAAAAATGACTATTTCAACAAAAAATCTTTCAAAATTCCTTGGTAAAAAGAAATACCTTGAACCTTCAATTGATGATTTTTTAGACATTGGGGTTGCTCATGGTCTGGCATGGTCCGAATTAGGCGGTGCATTATTACCAATTGAAATAGTATTATACCCCGGTAAAGGCGGAATTATATTAACGGGTAAACTTGGTGAAGTTATGAAAGAATCTGCTCAAACAGCTTTTTCTTACATTAAATCAAAAAGTCATTTATTTGCAATTAAATATCCTGACTTTAGTAAAGAATATGATTTACATATTCATTTTCCTGAAGGTGCCACACCAAAAGACGGCCCTTCCGGAGGTATAGCAATAACCTGCGGTATTTTATCAGCATTAACAAAAACCCCGATTAAGACAACTGTAGCGATGACCGGAGAGGTTACACTTACCGGCAGAGTATTAGCAATTGGCGGATTACGGGAAAAATCACTTGCTGCACTACGGCATGGAAAAAAAGAAGTTGTTGTCCCTTTTGCAAATACGAAAGATTTACAGGATTTACCAGGTAATGTAAAAAGTAAAATTGAATTTAAAACGGTAAAAAGAGTAGAAGATTTATTTGGTATTGTTTTTGACAGTTCAATATATTTAGAAAATGAAAACAACAATTAATAAACCAAAACTATTAGTAGCATCACCTTTTCATACTACCTTGCTTGATACATTACATTCTAATTTTTCAATTACATATATTCCAAATGCAAAAAAAATTGATATTGACAGCATCATAGATCAATATGAATGTATAATTATAGCAACTAAACCAGGGCTTGATCAAACTATACTATCTAAAGCACATAAATTAAAAATGATAATCAGACTGGGAATTGGCATTGATCACATCAATATTGAATATTGCCGGGAACATAATATCATAGTTGCAATAACACCAAATTCAAATATATCACCGGTACTTGAATTAGTTTTTTCAAAATTAGTTTATGTACTTCGCAATTTTGATAAAGCAACTAACAATTTATTTTCAGGACATTTTCGAGACCATTTAGAAAACGGTACTGAACTTAATTCAAAAACAATTGGTGTTATAGGAACGGGTCGAATCGGTTCAAATATATGCCGTCTTGCTTCACTTTTCGGTATGAAAGTATTAGCCTATGACCCATACATAACTAATAGGTCTGAAATTCAGGCTTTATTTGTAGAAAAAGATGTATTAATTTCACAATCAGATATTATTACAATTCATACACCTCATACTTTGGAAACTGATAATATGGTTGATTTTGATTTTCTTGAATTAATGAAAAAAGACAGTATTTTGATAAACACAGCAAGAGGTCGAATTGCCCCTATGAAAACTCTCATCGAATATTCGAAAAAAGAAAAAATTAAAAATTTCATAATTGATGTATATGATAACGAACCTTTTATACCTGATAATGATGATATTTTTTTCTTAAGAAAATATTTTACACTATCTCCTCACATTGGTGCATTTACAGAACAATCGTTACACAATAGATCACAAGAAGCACTTATTCAATTAAATGATTATTTTATTAAGAGCAAGCAACCTCATGGAATGATTGATTTACTAAAAGGGTATTAATTGTATAAATATATATGATATATAGGATGAAAAAAAACCAATAATGATGCCTGCTATACAATCACTTGGATAATGAAACCCTTTTACAATACGTGCAACTGATACAATTATCGCAATGAACAAAACTGAGTATATTATTAGATACATCCCGTATAAGGGTGCAAGAACCGCTGTTATTCTTGTCACATGTCCAGATGGAAATGAATAAGGATCCAATTCACGGAGAAAAACATCATTTCCAACAGATTTACGTTTTCTTTTAATTGTAAATTTAAGAATAAAAACAATGATTGTCGAAATCAAAAAGGATAAAAAAGAAAATAAAATCACCATATTCTTCATGGAAACTTCAGTAAAAATTGAAATGGCAACAAAATATAGAACAATATAATACATATTTCCTATAGTAGATACAAATGAAAATAATTTATTGTTACTAAATTTATTGTACAAAAAATCAGAAACAACCGTATCAAATTTTAATATTTTTTCGATTTTTTTAATTCCTTATTTACTACTATGGTGTAATTCGAATATAAGCAATTGATTTTTTTGTTATAAAAATATAATTATTAAACGCAGTTTGAATATAAATACCATCACTATATGCAGAAATAAGTTTACCACTTAACGTATTATCAGTTACACTGATAGTTACCGATATATTTTCACCTATTGCATTTGATATAAAAGAGTCAAACCCTGGTACTAAAGTTGATGATTGTTCAGTAGCTGAAGAACCATCGTTAATTATTATATCTTCAGCATGTACTGAAATTAAAGCCATTAGAAAAACAAAAAATATAATCAAATGTTTACTGTTCATTGATAACTCCTTTTTTTTTATTTATACTTCTTTTTTATTATTTTTCAAATATAAATTGTTATTTATTTTATAAAATTGATTCAATTATTTTTACATTCTGCCTTACATGCTCCGGTCTTGTCATAGTGATGAGTGCTGTTGTAACCCCGTCTGTCTCAAGCACATACTTTAATGAGGAATACAACGGCGAAACAGCTAAAGACTCTTTTATTGTTAATGCATTACTAAAGTTATTGCTATTTGAAAAAACCGGATTAAATCGTCGCACATCTTTTTTTGACAATTTAAAATCAGCATTAATTTTATCCGTAAATAGTCCCTGTGATAACGGACTATAAGCAAAATATCCCATTGAATTTGCTTTACAAAATGGAATGATTTCATTAACATCATTTGAATCAATCAAATTAAATTTATTCTGAATAATAGTTACTCCACATGAATGTGCAATTCTAACATTCTCAATTGAAAGATTAGAAGCTGCTATATTTTTAATAACATTGTTTTTTTTGAGCAATAACAATTCATTAAAAACATTTTCTAATGAATTAATTCCATCAGGAAAATGAACAGTATAAATATCAATATAATCCGTCTTTAATCGTGTAAGACTAGTATCAAGTTCTCTTAACATGGAATCTCTTGATAAATCATGTTGAATCTTCCCGAATCCGTTATCAACCAGACCAAATTTTGTAGAAATAATAACGTATTTCCGCCATGAAGAAAGCATAGCCCCAAGGATGGCCTCTGACATACCATTCCCATATAATGGTGAAGTATCAAATATATTAATGCCATATTTAATAGCTTCATTAATTGATTCGCATACTTTTTTTTCACTCACATCCGGCCACCCTTTTATTCCGGCCCCCCACCCTCCATATCCAATAACAGAAACAAGAAGATCAGTATTTTGTACTTGTCTATAAATCATTGATTATCCCTCAGAAGTTTCTTTTATCATACTTAATAAAATTATTCGAGCCTCTTGTATAATTTATTTATTTTTGTTAGAAAAGAGGGTCTCTTAAAAAAATCAAGATAGAAAGACTATTTTAGGAGAAATTATTTTGAGGAGAAACATTTGAAAGCATTAGCATTATTTTCAGGAGGACTTGACAGTGCCCTTGCTGTAAAACTTATTCAATCACAAGGGATTGAAGTTATACCACTAAATTTTGTATCGCATTTTTTTGGTGGTGCTAATGAAAGAGCTTCTAAAATGGCACAACAATTAGCTGCTGATATTCAATATATTGATTTTAAACAAGAACATCTTGATATTGTAAAAAACCCGCCTCATGGTTATGGTGGTTACATGAACCCATGTATAGATTGTCATGCACTAATGATAAAAACAGCAGTTAATCTTTTACCTCAATATAATGCTTCATTTGTTATTACCGGTGAAGTACTTGGTCAAAGACCGATGTCACAAACATCAAGGTCAATACGATTAATAAATAAATTAGCAGGTGATACTGAATTAATAGTACGCCCCTTATCAGGTAAACTGATGAATGAAACTCTTCCGGAAAAAAACAAATGGATTGATAGAAATAAGCTTCTTGATATATCAGGCAGAAGTCGGACAAGACAGATTGCTTTAGCTATTGAATATGGGATAGTTGAATATCCGACTCCGGCCGGTGGCTGTTTATTAACGGTTGAAGGGTATTCAAATAGATTACGGTCTATTAAAAAAGACAATCAGATGAATAATGAGGATTTGTTTGAAATAATTAAAACATCGAGGTTTTTCAGACTTGATGAGGGTAAATATGTCATTGTTAGCAGAAATGAAGAAGAAAATACAATTCTTGACAGCTTTGAAAATAAAGTTGATTATTTTATCAGACCGGCGATTGATACTTTTGGCCCCCATATAGCAATTACAGGAAAAAATTTCACCGATAATGATTTTGAGCTAATTTATCGAATTTTTTCACGATATTCAAAAGGAAAAGGAACAACACCGGTAGACTTTACTATTAATAATACACTAACTCATAGAGGTATTGGAACAATGACCGATGCAGAATTTGACAAATATATTATACGCTAAAAGGTTTGTCGTAATGACAAACCTTTTAGCAAAACGATAATCAATTCAGGTAAACATAAAATATCTGATATAAAAATAGATCGTTGCAACAAATAAATTAATAACTGTTGTAATCCCACCAATTTTAGTAAACTCAATAAATGATATATTATAACCTGATTTTTTTGCAATACCTGCAGAAACAACATTAGCAGATGCACCTATAAGTGTTCCATTTCCACCGATACAGGCACCTACTGACAATGCCCACCAAACAGGCTCCATTTCCTGAAATGGTATATTATTTCCTACTTCTTTTAGAATAGGTATCATAGTAGCAACATAGGGAATATTATCTATAAATGCAGAGAAAAAGCCGGATGCCCAAAGAATTATATTAGTTGTAAAAAAGATATTGCCTTTAGTTGCATCGATCATATATTCTGCGATTTTTTTTATAACGCCAACCTGAACAAGACCATCTACTAAAATAAATAGCCCGATAAAGAAAAAAATTGTCCCCCATTCCACTTCTTTATAAAATTCCTCAGCAATTTCCTCAGATTTTTCATTTTTCGGGAAAACGCTTAATAACATTAATAATGAAGCCCCTGATAATGCAATAATTGAAGCATCAAGATGTACTGTATCATGCAAAATAAAACCTGAAATAACCAATGCTAAAACGATTAAAGATTTAATTAACAATGGAAAATCTTTAATAGCCTTATTTTCATTAAAATCCATAATCCGGGCTTTTTTCTCCTGGGTTACTATAAGTTGCTTTTTATATTTTAATAGGACAACAAATAAAGTAACAATCATCATGATAATAACTATTAAAGATTGATTTGTAATAAAATCATTAAAGCTTAATCCTATAGCACTTCCAATCATAATATTGGGAGGATCGCCTATAAGTGTTGCTGTTCCACCAATATTTGACGCGATAGCCTGAGAAATAATAAATGGAATTGGTGACAAACCCAATTCTACAGCAATTAATATTGTCACCGGAGTCAGTATTAAAACTGTTGTGACATTATCAAGAAAAGCAGAAAATAAACCTGTAATAATAAATAACATTATTATTATCTTAACAGGATCTCCTTTTGCAATTTTTGAAGCTTTAATAGCAACATATTGAAATAAACCCGATCTTTTCGTAATTCCTACAATTATCATCATACTAATTAAAAGGAAAATTACGTTCCAATCTATAACATTAAATACATTTTCTTTATTAATAACACCTAATATTATTACAAGTGCAGAGCCTACTAATACAGCTATTGTTTTATTTATGTATTCAGTTGTAATAAATACATATACAACAGCAAAAATTGCTATTGCAAAAATCATATGAAAATTCATAACTATCCCCTTAAAATCTTTTTTAATATGTCCATATAACTGATGACACCAACAATTTTTTTATCTTTGACAACCGGAATTTGTCTTCTTTTATGTTGCGTCATTTCAAATGTAGCCTCAATAATTGAAGCCTCGGGAGCTAATTGGACAAGAGGTTTATTCATAATTTTCTTTATTTGAATCGTATCTTCATTCTCAAGCAGTTTATCAAAAGGGTCTAATGTTGATAAGAAACTTAAATTATCCAACATCATCGCATAATTGGGAATACCTTCTTTTAATAGATCAAGCGTTGTTACTTCCCCGATAAATTCATCTTTTTCGTCAACTACAGGAATATAACTGATATTGTTTTTATAAAAAAGGTCTGAAAGCGTTTTTAAAGTATCACTTGGCTTTAAAGTAATGACATTTTTCGTCATTATATCATTAACTGTAGACCCCTTAGTCAATAAAAACCCGGCCTTTTCAATATTGCTAATAAAATGCCGGGGGTCTTTACTCTTCAAAATAGTTTCAAACAAACTCTCATTACTACTTATTTGAGCAAATGCTGATAATATTTTTAAATATAGATTAGAAGTTGTTTTACCAATTAAAAATAATACAACCATTTTTACTGATATACCTTCCTGAATAAATTCCTCTTCAGGAATATAAATCGAAACAATAATATCATTAAAATTTTCTAATCTGCCATGTGGAATCCAAACACCAGTTGGTAATACAGTTCCACCGAGTGATTCTCTTTCTTCTATAGTATTAATAACCTTTGGAGAATCAATTTTAAAATCATAGTTTCTTTCAAATTGTCTTATTAAAAAAGAAATTATTTCTTCTTTATTCTTCAAATTTCCATTAATTACAATGTAATCTTCATTTAATATACTTGATAATTTCATATATCCACCTTTAAATTTTTAAAATTCAGAATTATGATATATATACCACTATGGAAATGAAAGAACAAAAAGAAGTTTTTTTAATATATATTTATAAAATAATTGATTATAAATAAAAATACGATCAAATTTTATTATATAATCATTAAAAAAGTCAGAAAATAAAAAAATTATAAGTAAATTTTTATCAAACTTAGTTGTATCATTTTCATTACATGTCATTAAATTAATCTCATAATCTTCATTATAAAATAATTGGTTCTTTGTATTTATTCCACACGATTGAAGAAAGGTTAATAATACTAACATTATAACTATAATTTTATTTACCATTTTATAATTATACAAAAAAAAATTCACAAATGCATTTTCTTTTACATTTATATTGATATTTTACTCTATAGAGTTTATTTTAATGTATTAGTAAGGAATCAAAATGAAAGAATTAAAATGGAGAAAATGCCCTCTATGTGGTGCATGGAGTTTCTACATAGATATTCCTGGTAATGTAATTATTACTTTTAGAATAACAAATACTGGAGAAATTACATTTACCTGTCATGATAGAACATATCCAATAACTGATCAAACTCGCATTCATTGTTTAAGTTGCTCATGGTCAGGAACAATTGACGATTTGGATTAATAATATTTTACTAATTTTCTATTATATGATAAAACCGCAATAGTAACATACAAGGAAGGTTTTTTTCAATGATACATAGAGATTACGACATTATAATAGTAGGTGGTGGGCATGCAGGTTGTGAAGCTGCATATATAGCATCAAAAAGAGGATATAAAACCATTCTAATAACCCAGAATCCTGATACAATTGCAAAAATGAGTTGTAACCCATCAATTGGCGGAATCGGGAAAGGACACCTTGTAAGAGAATTAGATGCATTAGGCGGTATAATGGCTAAAACAATAGACCGTTCAATGATTCAATTCAGAATGTTAAATACTAAAAAAGGACCTGCTGTTCAAGCAATGCGTTCACAAGCTGATAAACTTGATTATCATGTCGCAATGAAAAAAACTCTTGAAAACAGTAAAGATCTTGATATATTTATGGATACTGTTGTGGACTTAAAAATAGAAAACAACGCAATTATTGGTGTCATAACAGAGCGGGGAAATACAATTTCTGCTAAAGCTGTAGTATTAACCACCGGAACATTTATGGAAGGAAAAATACACATCGGACAATATAACAGTATGAATGGAAGAATTGGAGAATTAGCAGCATTAGGTTTATCTGCTAATCTTCGAAAGATCGGATTTGATGTCGGTAGATTAAAAACAGGAACCCCTGCACGAGTTACCAAAAGAAGTATAGATTTTTCAATACTTGAAAAACAGGATGGTGACCCGATGCTATTTCGTTTTGCAAATTTTGATGACACTCCAATAGACCGGCCAAATGTGCCTTGTTATGTCACTTATACAAATGAAAAAACGCATTCAATTCTTCGTGATAATTTTGAACGCTCTCCTTTATTCTCAGGACGTATAAAAGGTGTCGGCCCCCGTTACTGCCCTTCTATAGAAGATAAAGTAAAGAAATTCCCGGATAGAGAAAGACATCAGGTTTTTATAGAACCGGAAGGTTTGTATACGGATGAACTTTATTTAAACGGGTTATCAACATCAATGCCGGAAGATGTGCAATACGCATTCTTAAAATCTATTGCGGGGTTTGAAAATATTGAGATAGTCAGACCGGCATACGCTGTAGAATATGACTATCTTAATCCGATTCAATTAAAACCATCACTTGAAACAAAACTTATTTCAGGGTTATTTTTAGCTGGTCAAACCAATGGCACTTCAGGATATGAAGAAGCTGCAGCTCAAGGTACTATTGCAGGGATTAATGCATGTCTATTCGTAGAAGGTTCAGAACCATTAATACTGGGAAGAGATGAAGCGTATTTAGGTGTTCTTATTGACGACCTGGTAACTCAAGGGACTACTGAACCATATAGAATGTTTACATCGCGTGCTGAATATCGTTTACGACTGCGACAGGATAATTGTGATTTACGACTCACTCAATATGCAATTGAAAGAGGTTTTATTTCCGGGGTTGAAAAAGATAGATTTGAAAATCGAATCATTGAAATATCCACAATAAAAGACCTTCTTAATAAAACAAAACTAAAAAAAGATCAGATTGAATTAATCAATCTGCAAGGAATAAAAAGCGGTTCAAAATGGGAAGATTATATAAAAAACCCGAATACTGATTTTCAAGATGCTTTTAGTTTATTTATTAAAGATTTTTCAAATATCACTCAATCCTCATTTAATACTGCTGCTATAGAAATAAAATATGAAGGGTATGTGGCAAAACAGGAAAAAGATGTTCAAAAAACAAAAAAACAAACAGAACGAATCATCCCGCTTGATATAAACTATGATGATATCCGTGGCATTTCAAATGAAAGTCGGGATAAGTTCAAATCAGTAAAACCTGTGAATATAGGTCAGGCATCACGAATCAGCGGAATAACACCGGCAGACATTACAATTTTAAGTATTTATATATACACCCAAAATCAGAAGAAAAATAAATTATAAATGAAGTAAAAGGTGAAATTAATCAATATCACCTTTTGTTTGTAATAAATGCCCTATTTCTTTTAATATTTCTGTCAATTGTTTCTTTTCTACAACCTCAAGCATTCTTGATTCAATAAAATTAATAGCAGTATCACTAAAACTGCCGGCAGTAATACAAACTCCTTTATCTGTTTTTTCATCTTTTAACATATTATAAATATTTCTAACTGTAAAATCACCAATGATTGTATTTGATCTAAAAAAAATAAAATAATATGTTAAAACAAATTTATTACTGGAAACTTCAACACGTATCTCCATTTCACCTCTTTGATTTAACTGAGTCGAAATATATTTAAGATTACCTGTCAGCGTTGAATATTTTGAAATATAATATTTCACAAACATTTTACAAATATTGGTAAATTCGTTGATAGAACCAATCAAATATTTTTCTAATAAAGTATTTCTCGCAAGCTGTGCATATAAATCGATTTTTTGTTGAACATCTTTATATGACGCATCGATTTTAGCAGCTTCTTCTAAATAATACAGAGATTTTGCAACATTATGGATATTAAAATAACATTCAGATAATAAATAATACATTTCCAATAAATATGCTGTTTTTGATGAAAATTTATCTTTCATTTTAATTAATTTTTCTAGCATTTCTATTGCTTGAACATATGCTTTATCTTTTTTATTAATATTTGCAATAATAAATAATGCATCAATAGAATATTTATCAATATTCATAATATTAACTAAAATCCGTTTTGCATCTTCACTTTTATTCAATTTATAAAGTCCATACCCCATATAATATAAAGCTTCATAGTCATCAGGTTTCAATTCAATAATTTTACTCATAGAATTAACACATTCACGATATGAACCTGCTTGAAATGATAAAATTCCTTTAATTTTTTGAGACTCTTCGTCTTCCGGCTTAACCCTTGAAGCAATTGTCATAAAAGCCAATGCTTTTTCGAAATTTTCAGCATCATATTCAATTTTACCCAAATAAAAATTAGTTTCAAAATCAAGATCATCAATTTTTTTAGCAAATGAAAAATATTTTTTTGCATCAGCAATATTATTGAGATGATAATAACTTTTTCCGGCTGTTACAGTATATTTTAATTCACTTATATCAGGATTTGAAACTGAAGCATCAATTAATAACATGCATTCTTTGATAGCCGGTAAATACATTTTTGACAAAAACAAAACCTCTACTAATTTTTCTCTTGTTTTATGATCTGATGGTTTATTTTTCAAAATTTTCCTTAATTCATCTATAGCAAGGTAACTATTTTCTTTATTGATATTTTTTAAATTGCTGTCAACTTTCTTTTTTCCCATTTTTTTTAACACTGTAATGGCAATTGAAAAAAAAACTATTAAACCACACAAAAGAGTAAGTATTAAAAGTATATCCACTTGTCCTCCAAAAAATTTTTATATGAAAAACCTCTTGCAAAAATACTTTTCTTTTCTCGAATTTTTGCATGAGGGTACTTCTAACGCAATTATATTGCGTATGGCGGGAGCAAAAATAATGTACTCATGATTTTTGCAAGAACCTCTGAATATTCTAAATTATTTTTTAATTTTTTACAATAGCTGTACATGCAAATAAAAAATTTAATACTGATTAAAGATCTGCTTTATAGTTAAAATATTTTACAAGTATCTCTTAAGATAATACATTATAATGCCGAAAAAATAAATACTGCAATAAAAAAAAGCAGAATTTTACAATGTAAGGAGGACAAAGTGGCTCTCCCAAAAAGTATTGGAATTAGATTATTTGATGACAGTTTTGTTCCTGTTTTAACTGAAGGTGAAGTAAAAAATAAAAGAGTAATTTTAACAACAGTAAGAGATAATCAGGAAAAGGCAATTATTGAACTGTTTGAAGGAACAAGTGATACTTGTTCTGAAAATGAATATCTTGGTAAATTAACAATCGATATAAATAGGAATACTGACAAAGGTGAACCGGGACTTGAGGTTAATCTACGATTAGATGATGATGGTGTTCTTTATGCAAAAGCATGGGATCAGGAAAGTAAAGAAGAGAGTGAAATAGTGATTGAACATTCTTCTGCAAGACAGATTATTCCTGAAACATTGACTGATGATGAGATCAATGATATGGGGGATACAAAATATCAGGAAATTCCGAGTTATTATGAAGACTCAAATCAGGATTATGTGACTCACAAAATGAATAATGAACCTGTAACATCTTACAGCGAAGAAAAATCTCCGGATAAAAAACTGATTATTATAATTTTAGCAATTATTCTTTTATTAATTCTTGGTATCTTAGTATTTTTTATGCTAAAAAACAATGCTAAAAAAGAACCAAAACCAGTTGTTACCGAAACTATTGTTGAGACAACAAATGTTATTGAAGAACCTGAAATATTACCTCCGCCTGAAGAAATAAAACCGGTTGAAATGAAGCAGGAAACAGAAACAATAATTGGAACAAATAAACTTGAAGGTAAAAAGCACTTTGTAAAAAGAGGTGACAATCTATGGAATATTTGTAAAAAGTACTACAAAGATCCATGGTATTATCCGAATCTCGCTGAATTAAATCAAATAAATAACCCACGATTGATATTAGCAGGATCATATATTATAATACCGCAAAAATCATCAGTTAAAAGGTGGGATTTTTCCAGATAATATGTATAATCGATAAAAGCGTAATTATTTATAATTACGCTTTTTTTAGCATTTCGACACTTGTATTAATTTAAAAAAAATCGTAAGTTATGAAAATGAATAAAAAACTCAATCATATAATTGTACTCTTAATTTTAATTTTTATTGGATGTAAATCTACTGTCCCCCCAATAGTATATGATCAATCATATTCAAATTTAAAAAATGAAATTGAAATTATAACACTATTAATTAATCAAAATGACTTTAATAATGCACAAAAAAGAATCAATCAAAACCTTTCAGTTTACAATAATGATTTACAACTATTGACACTATCGATTCATTTATTAACAAAAGAAGGTAAGTATTCTGAAGCATTAAATAATGCTGAGAATTTATTATTAAAAAACAAGTCAAATCCCCTGCTCTATGCTCTATTAGCAACGATTTATTATCATAATGGTGATATTGAAAAAGCACACAATTATATTAAATTATCATTAAGTATTTCAAAAAATATTTCTTATACATGGTATCAAAAAGGTTTTTTTGAATATAATGAAAAAAATTATAATGCATCTGAAATAAGTTTTAACAGAGCTTATTTATTGGATAAAAACAATACCGATGCTTATTTTTTTCGATATTTATCAAGACTTTACATACAACAGAATATTGACGAATTAAAAAAAGAATGGAACTTTATTAAAGAAAATATCATACTTTCGTCAGCTCATTATGTATATCATGCTATTGTTTTATATGAAATAAAGAGTATCAAAGATGCTGAAGAAATAATTAATGAAGGGTTCTCATTATTTCCCGATGATCCTTTTATTTTAAATTGCATCGCATACTTAATTACAATAAACTATAGTAATACTCAAGAAAAAGATGACTTGCTCTTAACAGATGCATTGGATAAAATATTGAAATCATTATCCTATACTATTCTGCCGGAATTCGCAGATACTCATTTACAAATACTTTATTTACAGAAAAATTATACTGAACTGGAAAATAACTATAATAAATATAAACTTCTATTTCCTGAAAATCAAATTATTCAGGAATGGAATATAAAAATCAAACCGGAGTAAAATAATGAAATATTCAATAATGAAAAACTCTTGCAAAAATACATTTTTTACTTCTTTTTTTTGCAAAAGCTTTTATATACTCTTTCTATTTATAAGTCTGTCATGTTCAAACATGAAGGATAAAAGTAAAATAGTCCCGATTTTTTCTTTTGATATAGGTTATGATGAAAAAGAGTTAGGGCTGGTTAATGAAGTAATACATCAGGAACAAAAAAATATAAATTACTGTTATTCTAACGGTTTTTATTTTATTTCAGATAGAATCAATAATAAAATACTCAAAGTTACCGAATCGGGAGAAATATTACTCACTATTTTTAATAAAATAAATTATCCTGTTATTGCTGAAAATACAGGTAACACTGATAATAATCAAACAAGTGATGTAGACTATTTAATTCTATATAGTGAATACAATTTAATGTCTCCAGGGTTAATATCAGCTGATAATGAAAAGAATATTTTCATAATTAATAGCAACCCGGATTATAAAAAACTGAAAAATAATGTTGTTGAAGATAAAATAATCTTAAAATTTAATCCTAATGGTATACTGGAATTTGAATTAGGTCGAAATGGTATTAATACAGAACCCTTTGGCTATATTATCAGCATGAAAAATGATGTAGATAATAATCTTGTTATTATTGAAAAAATGAATGATGGTTTTCAAATCTACAAATTCTCATCTCAAGGCACATTAATATTAAAATCAACAATTACATTAAAAAATATTCCTTTATTAAAAAATGAAATTAGTTACATTATTTCGTTTGTTGACATCAGATCAGATTATCGGGAAAATGAAATTTATATTACCTGTCAATTTGCAAGTAAAGAAACGACAATGATGTTGGAAACATATTCTATTGAATATGAAAAGATTTATTTATATTCGCTAAAAGAAAACAAAATATCAAAAATGTTATTAAAAATTAACCAGGAATATGAAGATTTATCTAAATTTAAATTAAATCAGGATATTACAGAACTTTATGGAGATAAAAAATCAATTGCCAAGCCATTTCAATCAATAATCGGTTTAGATAATGTAAACAATATATATTTATTTCAGAAAGAAATTCCTTTTCAGAGTATTACTGCTAATAATCAATATATTATGAAATATCTCGAAACAGGTAAACTTAGTAAAACTTCTTTTGTTGAATTTGAAAAAAACGCACTTTTTGTTAATAATTACTATTTAACTAATGATGGAAGAATAATAACATACATAATTAAGGAAGATAAAATTAACTTTGTTAAAATACTACTGTAAGTTGGTAATTCATGAAAAAAAATACATATAACAAACCGGAAAACATCGTTGTAGATGGAGAAGTTGTTAGTTTTCATTACAAAAGAGATGACAGATTAAAAATGACCGGTGTTTTGACTGGTAATGAAAAAACATCTTTTTTTTCCAAAAAATATAGATATTTACACATCATGTTAGTTGATTTACTTATAATAGCTATTATCGGGATCATTTTAACCTCCTTTTACGGAAGAACAAAATCAGTTATTCATAATGATATCAAGTATTTATTTTCACGAAAATCATATTCAAATAATTCAATAATGAGTTTTAATCTACAAATCAAAAATGAAAGTTCCGAGATCAGAGAATTGCCCGGGAATTATTACAATTGCTATCTTCTTGATGAAAATAATAACAAACCTTTTTCCAAAGAAATTTTCATACAAAAAACACGACTTATGCCATCTGAATTTTATATTGAAAATATTGTAATTAATAATTTACCTCCCGGTATGTATACATTTGTTTTTATTATTGATAACAATATAACATTTGAAATGAATTTTAAAACAAAATAATATGAGTAATACACTTATTGATACACACGCACATATTTTTTCTCATGAATATGAAAATGACCTTGAAACAGTAATTAAAAACTCAATTGCATCAGGTGTAACAAAAATAATTATACCCAATATTAATGCCGATTCAATCCTTCCTATGATTGAATTGTGTGATGCCTATCCCGGTATTTGTTTTCCGGCTATAGGTATTCATCCGACTGACATTGAAAGCTCACCAGTTGAACAAATTAAATGTTTAGAAAAAGAACTATTAAAACGCAAATTTATTGCTATTGGTGAAACTGGTATTGATTTATATTGGGACAAATCAAATCTTTCAAATCAAATAGTTGCACTTTCTACTCACATTAAATTAGCATCTTCTTTTGATTTACCTTTAATTATACATTCAAGAAATTCATTTCAAGAAACAATAGATACTATTGTAACACATAAAAAAAGTAATACTCGAGGTGTTTTTCATTGTTTTTCCGGAACATATAAAGAAGCATGCACAATAATTGAATCGGGGTTTTTACTGGGAATCGGGGGAACTGTTACTTTTAAAAATAGCACTCTGCCTGATATATTACCGTTAATAGACTTAAAAAATATTGTATTGGAAACTGATAGCCCCTATCTTGCTCCGATTCCATATCGGGGAAAAAGAAATGAACCTGCTTATATAAAAGATATTGCAAGAAAAATTTCTGATATATATACAATTTCAATAGACGAGGTTGCAAAAATTACGACAGAAAATGCGAATATTCTCTTCAATTTCTAATATCTAAAGCCTCTTGTGATTTTTCATAATACAACTGACCACAATCAGCTTTTATATCATCACCCCGCCGGTATCTTCTTGTTACGCAAAACCCCTTATTTTCTAAAGTATCAATAAAGTGTTTAATTGCTTTTTCATCCGGTCTTGAAATTGAGTTATCAGAGTGATTTAAAGGAATTATATTTAAATGAAATGCTTCATTGTTAAATATTTCAAGAGCGTTAATATCTTCTATTGTATCATTAACACCTTTAATCAGAACATATTCAAGGGTTATACGATTCTTGAATGTAAAATAGATTCTTTTTAATTGTGATTCGATATCCCGTACTGAGAATTTCTTTGTAATAGGCATAATTTTCATTCTTTCTTCTTGTATTGCACTATTAAGTGATACCGCAACTCGTAATGTAGGATATATAGTCAGGATTTGTTCAATTTTATCGAGAATACCACAGGTTGATACGGTAATACGTGTTGGTGACAAAGAAAAATTATTTTTTTCAGTAATAAAGCCAATTGCCTTGATAACTTCATCAATAGTATCTAGTGGTTCACCCATTCCCATAAATACAATATTAAATAATCTGTCATCAATTTTTTTCTCATTAACCATAAATGAATATAAAAAAATTACTTGTGAAACAATTTCATAAGATGTTAAATTTCTTAATAACCCCATTTTTCCTGTCTGACAAAATACACACCCCATTCGACAACCGACTTGTGAAGAAATACAGAATGTTACATGATTATTTTTATCAATAAGAAAAACTGACTCAATAAAATGATCATCATTAAGTCTGAATAAAAACTTTACAGTACCATCAGTTGATACCTGCCTTGTTTCTTCCCGAAGAGAAACAATCTCAAATTTTTCAATTAATTGATTTCGTAATGGAAATGGAATAGTAGTTACATTATTAAGATCGATTATTCCATTAGAAAAAACAGCTGTTTTCAGCTGTTTTATTCTAAATGGTTTATCAACATCAGAATCATTTATCGTAAGAAAGGAATCTTTCAATCTAATTATATTCTCCGCTTTAATTCATTGTACAACTCAGAAACAATAGGAGTTACATGACCTGTAGAAATATACTTATCAAGTACTTTTATCCCTTCCGCGTAATCTCCGCTTTCCTTATAACAAAGAGCTAATTCATACAATGATCGATTATTACCAGGATCTCTATTATATGCATCTTTCAAAATATTGATCGCTTTACTATAATCTTTACGTTCAATATTGATAAATGCCAATCCTAAAATAGCATAATAATCATAATCAACATCTAAAGCTTCTTTATAATACTTTTCAGCATCATCTAAATAACTAAGATTTCGATACGCGTCTGCTAAACGGGTCATAATAACTTTATTATTCGGACTTAAATCCAACAGTTCCTTCCAGGCATGTAAACTCTCTTCATGCATAGCAAGCCCTCTGTAACAATCTGCCAAACCATATAATGCATAAAAATTCTTACCTTGAACTTTCAAGGCATTTTCAAAAAAGACAATACCTTCATCAAATGATTTTCGTTTTCTATGACAGTTACCAATTGCTGTTAGTATTCGAATATTATCAGGTTCCAGTTCAAACATTTTCATCCAATATTCTAAAGCCCAATCATATTTCTTATTTTCAAAAAATAAATATCCGATACCGGTTAGTGCATAAGAATTATTTGGATCTATTTCAAAAACTTTTAAATAGAATTTCTTTGAATTCTCATAATCACCAAGTTTTCTATACGAATCCGCCAATCGTGTTAAAACGGTAATATCAACACCATAGTGAACAATAAAATGTTCCCATAAACTAATCGACTCTCGAAAATTACCTGTTTCTCTATACACATCAGCAAGACCAATTAGTGCATATTTATTTTCGTGATGATGATCTAAACAACTTTTATAAAACGTAATTGCATTATTATAATTACCTGTTTTTCTGGCAATATCACCTAAACCAACAAGTGCATAATGATTAAACTGATCTAAACTAACAATTTTATTAAATAACTCTTTAGCTTCTTCAAATTTAGAATGCTTCACAAGGTCATAAGCTTCTTTAGAAATTTTACTCAATTCATCTACCGGATCTATATCATTCCCAAACAATTCTTCATTAAATTCACTTCCCATTTTTATTCCCCGTCATCATAATTTTATCGTATGTTTTAATTTCTTTAATAGTTTTATTAGTACCATCTTCATTAATTAATGAACTTATAATCCTGGCACAATTTTCTGAAAACATCCGTATTTTTTGTTCATTACCGGACATAAAGTACATTTCAGCCGCTTTATAAATTGTATTATTATCATAATAATAATCACCAAGTCGCAATATACCATCTTTATAGTCAACACTGACAAAAATTTTTTCTGCTGCTTTAATATTACCTTCAGAAAAAAACTGATTACCTTTCCTAATAAGCATAGCTCTAGTTGAAGGATCTACATTTTTTTTGTAAACATTACCCTTTTTTATCATATTATATACTCATGTGTCAATTTTTATTATCTATAATAACTACAAATCTTAGTATCGTCAACTCAAATAAAAAAAAATAATAGAACTCTTACTTATGGTCCTTAGAACCATTTTGAACCTGATCTATTAAATGCTCTAAAATCGGTTCAACTATTTTAAAAGTCTGATAAGCTCCATCGGGTGAACCGGGTAGATTAATGACTACTTTTTTATTTATTATTCCTGAAACACCTCTTGATAAAAAGGCATTAAGTGTTATCTCGGAACTTTTATACCGTATCAATTCAGATATACCCGGAATTATTTTTTCGACAACATCAATAGTTGCTTCAGGCGTTACGTCTCTATCAGTACACCCGGTTCCTCCGGCTGTAATAATCAAATCAATCTCTTTTATCTCAGAAAATTCTTTAATTACATCACTAATTATCCCCTGAATATCGGGCACTAACTTAAAATACGATCCATACCCTTTAGATGCAAAATATTCAAGCATTTTAGGGCCTGTCCGATCAACCCTTTCATTAGAAAAACCTTTATCACTTACAATGATTAATCCAATCTCCATTTTTAATAACTCCCCCTTTTAACACTTTGCAAAAAATCCCTGTTTCCGGCATAATACATTTCCCTGTTGTTTGTTGTATAATACAAGGTGTATGACATTCTTTACCGATTATTGTTACTAACAATTCGATACTTTCATTAAAAACGAAAGTATCGCCAATTGATATTGCACCTATTTCGATACCTGATATAATAATATTCTCACCAAAAGCACCGATTCCCGGCGTATACCCTGCTTGTATTATCTTTTCAATTTCATTATCCAGCAAAAGACTTACTTGCCTGTTACTTCCTGTTGCAGCGTGATAATCACCAATTACACCCCAATTTTCTAATAACTCAATGCAGTCAACTTGTATCTTCGGCCCTTTATTACTATTTAAACAGACTGCTTTGACTTGCTGCACAATGAAACCTCCGAAATAACCATATTTTTATCAACTGCTTTACACATATCATAAATAGTTAATGCTGCTACAGTTACAGCATGTAATGCCTCCATCTCGGCACCGGTTTTATCTAAACACTTCACTAAACTATGAATCTGTATGCTATCTTTATGCACGGTAAAATCAATATCAACAGAAGACAAACTAATCTGATGACAAAGAGGAATTGTTAATTGCGTTGACTTTGCTGCCATTATGCCGGCTATTTTTGCAGTGGTTAAAACATTTCCTTTTTTAATATTTCCGCTATTAATCATTTCTATTACTTCGCTTGATATATGAATTGTAGCTACGGCACGAGCGACTCTTTTTGAAACGGTTTTTTCTGAAATATCAACCATTTGAACAAAACCATCTTTATCAAGATGTGAAAATTCTGCCATATTAACCTCCAATATCTTTCATAACTCTATCAATTGCTTTGAAACCTTTAAAAGGTTTTTTTATTATACATTCATGTATTGCTTCAGAATACGTTTCAAATTGTTCAGGATCAACAACTACATCAGAAAATAAACATGGTAATAATTTCCCGTCAGCTGATAACCTGATTCGAGAGCATTGAGCACATACAGGGGGTTTTTCTGTATCACAATTTTCAGATAATTCTTTATTTTCTTTAAGATTCATCATATTTATCGTCTGATGACCTACATTAAGAGAAGAAGCAAATTCTTTAATTTTTTTTATTTCATCATTGTTAACGCCGTCAATTAATACTGTATTAATTTTTAATGGTACTAACTTAGCACTAATGGCTGTATGTATACCATCGATTACAGATTGTAACGAATCAAAACCCGTGATTTTTCTATATTTTTCTGAATTCAATGAATCAAGCGATACATTGATTCGATCAAGCCCTGCATTTTTTAATTGAAAAGCCATATCAGCTAATAACACACCATTGGTTGTTAATGAAATATCAGTGATACCTTTAATTTTTTTTGTTTCTGACAAAAGGTAATATAAATCAGCTCGTAATAACGGTTCTCCACCTGTAAATTTCACACGTTTTATACCTAGCAATGCAGCTTCATGTATAAACGTAAGTATTTTGTCTGAAGAAACTGCCGGAGAAGAATTAATTATACTTTCTTCAGATGGAGCACAATAAAAACACTTTAAATTACACGATGATGTTATTGAAATGCGAATAGTATCAATTTCTCTATTAAAAGTATCAAGCAAATATAACTCCGATAGAAAGTATAAGAAGAAAATAATATACATTTAATACTGTAAAAAGTAAAGGTCATGCACAAGATCTAATACAGTTTAGATGTTATACAAGAACCATAATAATGCTACATTTCCCTGTCAATATCAAAAGAAAATGATATTTCTATAGTACTGTCTTTTTCAAGTATAAATGATGCAATAAACTCATAATAATTCCCGAGAATCATTTTTCGCTCTTCAATTTTTAAATCAATTAAATCATCAGATAAAACTTTTAATTTGACTAATCCATTTCCATCTGATTTCAATACAATACCCTTTTCAGCTACCTTCGACGATAAGGATTTCATACCACGATAGAGCATTTCAATAGTATCATAAGAAAAACCTGTTGCAGAATTAAGAGAAATTTTTCTTTTTCTATGAGTCATATCCTGAAATACATAGGTAAGTAATAATGAATTTTCAGAAAAATCATACACTTTATCAATATGTAAACCATCATGCACATAGCTATAGGTAATTACATCATTTGAAAATTTTTCCTTCATTTGTGTATTAGCCATAGTATTTCTTAAAACCCATTTTTCAATAAAATCAAGCCTTTCAATTTTAGTTTCTTCACCAATATAAAACCGGTTTACTTTGATGGTATCTTCAAACCCTTTTCTTTTAAAACGAACTTCATTATCAAAATCCATAAAATGTTTTGTATTATAATCATAAATATATGATGAATTATTTTTCCATTTTCTTTGCCAATCCTCATACAGCGGATTACCAATAATATCAACGCCTTTTTCTAAATCATAACAATGTATTATTTTTCCACCAACCGGAGATAATACATAAAACAAATTATTTCGTACAACACACATTTCAGTAATCGAGTCACCATCTATATCTTTATGATAAAACTTTTCTTTATAATTACGAACATGCTCTATTGCTTCAAGAACAAACAAAACTTCCCGTATACATTCCCAATTTGCAGAACCTTTATTACACATCGGATAAATCGTATCCTCAGTACCTGCACTACCAAAAGCACAGCCAAATTCATATTGATAAACAGCATAAATATGCTTTGCCAGATTAAAAAGTTTTAATACACTGGAGTTCTCTTCATCAGGAATCTTAGTTTCAATAATACTCATTTTATTTGAAATGTTTTTATAAAGCTCGCGGTAATATACAATACCCTCATAATTTTTATTAAAATCAAACCAGTCGGCAAACCCCTCTCTTTGTGCAGAATCAATCATCCAGGTTGCCTGATTTTCCGGAATACTTTCAATGTGAGTCGAAATCTCATTATCTTTTAAGTAGTCCGAGAAAGTTGTAATTCGTAACCAGGGTGTTTTTTCAAACATCGTTAATAATGTATCAAGGTTTTCAATTACAGATGCTGCTGACTCATTATTCTGAACTTGCCACATTCCTGTAGCCTCGGCATCTTCGGCATAACAAATAACCGATGAGTCACTATCATCACCATTTTCATAAATTGATTGATAGAATTGAAATAACTCATCAAATTTACCTTTGTTTAAAGCCTCACTCACCCGTAGCTGATGAGTCAGATCATCGGTAAATAACTTAAGTGAACCTGAGTTTATACCGTCAGTATTTCGCACCTGATCCAGTCCTTCAGTAATACCGGCTTCTCTTAGAAACCTCTCTTCAATTAATGTATATTCATACCCGTTAGTTGCTATCAAATCAACATACTTCTGATTCCAGCATCGTTCAGGATTCCAGAAACCCTTCGGTTCAACACCAAAATATTCGCTAATTACCTCTTTATGAAGTTTAATCTGATTATCATTATCATAACTATTACATGAATACATGACATTTTGTGAATAGGTGCTTCCTAATATTTCAAATTGACCATCGTCAATTCCTTGTTTAATACTTGCAATACGTTCTTCATTAAAATATTTTAAACCATGCAAAAGGGTTCCTGAAATATGCAGTACAATTTTCACTGAAGGATGCTTTCTGAACATTTCAAAAAGGTTTTTATAACAAACTTTATCAGCATACGGTATAACCCCGTTAAAACATTGATTTGCATGAAAAACAAAAACGACATTCAATTTTTTACCCATCTTAAACCCCTTATTTAATTAACTATTTTCGTCAAGTAAATTTGATCGCACCATTTCCTCGGTATCCGCCTGCATTGTACTATTAATTTTTCCTTTTATCCACTTCCCGCTTCTAAATCTATAAAAAAATATCACTGACTTTGAAATTTCCTCAATAGTCATCGCCGTAAATATACCGACAATACCTAATTGGAATACCGGTCCGGCTAAAAATGTTAATGGTAATCCAATCATTACAAATGCTATAAATGATGTAAAAAAAGGAAATTTTGTATCTTTTCCTGCCCGTATTGCTGCCGGTAAAACGCCATTTGCCGTAGCAAACGGTTGTCGCAAACCAAGTATAATTATTGTAATTATACAAAATCTAACCGATTGTGCTTCGAGTTTAAAAATACCGGGAATAAGCGGAGAAAATAAAATTATCAACACACCTGCTACTGCACCAAACAGCATAGAAAACCACAACGCTTTATAGCCGAATTTCATTGCCTTATCTGATTTGCCTGCACCAATTATCTGACTCACACTTACCCCTGTCCCTGTTACAAACCCGCTTACTGTTAAGTATAATACAGAAAAAAACAAACCGATTACACCATAAATAGCAACAGCTTCCTTACCCGCCATACCAATGAATTTTAAATAAACCATCATAGCAAACTGCCAGAAAAACATATCACCCAGAACCGGTAACCCGATATGCAATATTTCTTTGATATTACTCATTGCAGGCCTTACAATGCTTTGTAACGACGGTAATCGACCTGTTCTGACCGCAACTATATACATATATAATAAACCGGTTAATGTCGAAATTAAAGACGACCATGCAGCACCCGAAACACCCAGTTTTGGAAAACCGAAATTTCCGAATATCAGCAGATAATTAAATATGACATTTAAAACCGTCGTAATAACCTGCTGGTAAAAAGGAATTTTTGTGTCCCCCTGGGATGTAAATATTACCGACATTCCAATACTGATTCCGGTGAACACAAAACAAATTGCAATAACACGCATATACTCAGCAGAATACTGTATAATTTTAGCATCACTGATAATTATAGCTGCTGATACTCTGCTACCGAAAAACATAATTAAACCAAAAAGTAATGAAATAAGCGTTGAAATAAATAAAGTCACTCCACAAACATTATAAAATTCTTTTTTATCCCCCCGCCCCCACAACTGCCCGGCGATTATTGACCCTGCATTTGAAAATGCAAATAAAAGAACAATAAAAAAGAAAAAATAACTTGTAGAAATCCTTAACGCAGCCATATAATCAGGCCCCAGCACTCCAACCATAAAATTATCTGTTAATCCGACAATATTCCTCAATAAAACCTGAAGAGTAATCGGGAAGGTAAAAATAAGAAATTTCTTTAATTTAAAATCCTCTTGAATAGTGTGCATTGTATACCTTTGTATTGAATTTTTGATTATTTTATTATACTATAATTTTAATATACTGAATGTGACATTAATCAAATAATTAAAATAAGGGAAAAATATGGAAACTTTCATTTTAGTACGGCCTGAGCATCTTAATCACTACGGCTATTTATTTGGCGGTATGATGTTAAAATGGGTCGATGAATTTGCATGGATTGCCGCATCTAAGGAGTTTACAGGAGCGAAACTTGTTACAATCGCAATGAACAATATATTATTTAAAGAGCGTGTCGTTAATGGTTCAATTCTCCGCTTTCATATCAATCTGGCAAAAAAAGGAACTACATCGGTTGAATATGCTGTTGATGTATACGCTGATGAACCCGATAATCAAATTGAAAAAAAAGTATTCTCAACAAGCATCACATTTGTTAATATCAATGAACATGGAGAAAAATTAAAAATTATTTAGCACCGATACGTCTTTTCCACTCCCACAGTACAATTGAAATTGAAACTGATGCATTTAATGATTCTACACCACTTTGCATCGGAATAGATATTGCCATATTCCGGACTTTCTGTGGTAATCCCTGACCTTCAACACCGGGAAGTAAAATAAAATTCTCGGGAAATGAGAAGTGGGATAAGTCACGTCCTTTCATATCAAGGGTAATAAGATTAGAATATGATTTTGTGTTACTGATAATTTCATCCAATGACGGTCCATACAGTAGTTTAACTTTAAAAACAGTACCCGATGATGCACGAATTGATTTGGGATGAAAAGGATTAGCAGCTTCTTTCAACAAAACAACCCTGCCAGCCCCCATCGCAGCAGCACTCCTTATAGCAGAACCTATATTAACCGGATTTTGAAATGGTAATAAAACAGTACAACCAGCTAATGTTTTATCATTCCATTTATCTAAATTTGGTAATGCAGCAATTAAAAGCGGTGATTTAGTTCTAAATATATCAAGTTCATTGAATAATATTTTACTAAGCACAATAAGAGCATTTTTATTTTTATACGATGCAATACAATCTAATAATTCTTTATCGGTTTCTTTATAATCTTCATGTACTATCAATTCCATAGACTTCACACAATTTTCTCTAAGTAACTCAAGTATTATCTTTTTCCCTGATATGAGGATTTTATTATTTTTTACAATACCGGCATTTTCAGATAATGATTTTATTTCTTTAAATTTAGTGTTTTCTTTTGATGTTATCGTTTCAGAATTATTCATACATAAGCTCCATGTCATTTTTTTAAAGCCTTTTTATTATCGCATTATTTAAAACAAAAAGCACTAAAATAATGTTTAAATTGATTTTAGCGTGGTTCTAAAAACTAAAAACCAATTTTTATTAAATTTAATAAAAATATTATTGACACCGGGTCTATAACATGGTATAAGCGTCAATGTCTACGGGATGTGGCCTAGTCCGGTTATGGCGTCTGGCTTGGGACCAGAAGATCGGGGGTTCGAATCCCTCCATCCCGAATTTGCGCCAGTAGCTCAGTTGGATAGAGCAACAGCCTTCTAAGCTGTGGGTCAGGAGTTCGATTCTTCTCTGGCGCATTCTCAATTTTATGGTGGATGTAGTTCAGTGGTAGAGCGCCAGATTGTGATTCTGGTTGTCGTGGGTTCAAACCCCATCATTCACCCAACACGCGTCCGTGGCTCAGCTGGATAGAGTAGCGGACTTCGAATCCGTCGGTCGCAGGTTCGAATCCTGCCGGGCGCATGATTTTGGGCCGTTAGCTCAGTTGGTAGAGCAGCAGACTCTTAATCTGCGGGTCAAAGGTTCGACCCCTTTACGGCTCATGTTTATTTATTGCGAGCGTGGTGAAATTGGTAGACACGCTAGACTTAGGATCTAGTGCCTTTGGTATAGGAGTTCGAGTCTCCTCGCTCGCATTTTTTTTATTTACGCGAGAATAGCTCAGTTGGTAGAGCGCAACCTTGCCAAGGTTGATGTCGAGAGTTCGAGTCTCTTTTCTCGCTCATTCCGGTACTGTCATTTTTGATATTTACCGGACAAACAGTCACTTTTTGTGATAAAACAAACATACGCGAGAATAGCTCAGTTGGTAGAGCGCAACCTTGCCAAGGTTGATGTCGAGAGTTCGAGTCTCTTTTCTCGCTTTGTAGCGGTAAGTTAATCTTACCGCTTTTTTTATTTTTAAATATAATCCACCTGTATTTCGACTATTTATATTCAAATAAATTTATATACAACTTGACAAATGACACGTGTCATATTATATATAACACATATTATGACACATGTCACAATGTTCTTCAGGGGATAAAATGAAAACAAAAAATGAAATAAAATTTACTGCTTTTCTAAAAAGATATCCGGAAAAATTCTTACTATCAGGAAAAAACTCGGTAATGGATGGATTCGAATATTTTGAAACTTCTGAATATAAAAACAAACCGGGAGCTATTTTAAGTCGCCCGAAAGCAATGATAACTAATAAAAGTGTTAAAGATATAATACGAATAGGAATGACATTTATTACAATTCTTCCATGTATGCTAAAAAATATTAAAAAAAACTATACAGATATGAATGGATATTTAAAATCCGTTAAAAATGGTTCTTTTAATAATGTTTCTATTGAAAATAACAACTCATATCCCAATAAAAACGTATGGGTAGAACTGAAGAATTATGCCTGGGAAAACCATCAGTTAATAGTCGGATTTACAGAACTGCCACAGGAATATGTATTCAGTGGTAAAGCATCACCTTTTAGACATGCATTAGTTTTTGCACAGGAAATGAAAAAAGAACCAATTGAAAAAGCTCCTGAGTTGGATGCTGGAATTGAAGTAATGAGAGTATACAACTCTTTAGGTATTGCAACAAACGATATTGCCAATTGGTTGAGAAAAACATACAATGTTGTTTGTATGGCAAATCATCCTTTAGGGGGATTGGTTGATACAGTGCCTCTTGCAGAAAAAGCCGGCCTAGGCGCTATCGGAAAACATGGAATGTTAATTACTAAAGAATTCGGCCCCCGCTGTCGAATATCACCACTATTTACTGAGCTAAAACTTTTTGAATACACGGGTTCTCATGAACATTCATGGATCAATACATTCTGTTCAAAATGCAGACATTGCATTAGTTCATGCCCTACTTCAGCTATATATTCTGAATCAAAACTTTCAAAAAGGTATAATAAAATCGGTTTAAAAGATCGTTACGAAAATTATGATAGAGAAAAATGCTTTACTTCTTTCGCAGCAACAATGGGATGTGCAGTTTGTATAAGCGTCTGCCCTTTTTCAAAAAATCCGGCTATCTACGATACAATGAAGTTAAAATATACAAATACAAATTAAGGATAAAAAATGCCACAGGATACTTTCTTTAATTTACATGAAGAAAAACGGGATAAAGTTCTTCAAGCAATAATAAATGAATTCACAAAAGTAACGTTAGAAAATGCGTCTATAAAAAACATAGTGCAAAACGCCGGAATCCCACGGGGTAGTTTTTACCAATACTTTATTGATAAAGAAGATGCCATGCGATACATAATTTTCAATACATGCATACAGGAAGAAAAAAATGTTACCAGAGATACAAATTTCGAGCCTGGTGATTTATATGATTTTATTCTATATATCTATAACCGGGAAATTCGATTCTTAGAGAAGAAAACAATTTCTATTCGTATGCAACTTCTTAAACAGATTTCAGAAAGTCCACGTGCAACTGCATTATTTAATGAAGAAATTACAAATGCTATAACACAAAGTGCAATGTTCAAAAAATATTGGGATATTTCCGGATTAAATCATTTAACAGAAAAAGAAAACATCACTTTAATGGATCTATTAATTACGTCATTAAAAGAAACCTTAATTAACGTTCTTCGAGATAAAAATTGTATTACCATGGCAGAAGAACAACTCAGGTTAAAACTAATAATAATAAAAGAAGGCGTTAGAGCAGTTTTCAAAATATAAGTTTAATATAAATAAATTTTATGCTAAAACAGATGAAACGGGAGAATAGCGTGGAAATTAAGAAAAATGATGATAACAAAAAAAAACCAAAAAAATTATCGTACAAAGAAGTAAGAAGAAAAAAAACAGATAATATAAAGAAAAATAAAAAACTTGCTCTGGAAAAAAAGAAAAAAAAGAAAACAAAAACCAACGAAGATGGAAATCAGCTAAAGCCCCTCTAAAGTCTCTTTAATAATCCTGCCTTTATCTTCGATAGTAAATTCATCATATTCACCAATCTTAATGAAAATTGAAGAGCTTTTACTTCCTTGTAGATAGACTCTTCCTTTCGATTGGGTCACCATAATCATTAATTTCCCGAAATTGATTTTATCTGATGAGTTAAATTTTATTTCAATACAATTTGATTTCTCAATAATCTCATTAACACCCATTTTCCTGCAAATTATTCGTATTTCACCAATATATAATAATCGCTTCACATCTTCAGGAATCGGACCAAATCTATCAAGTAATAAACTCTTTATTCTATCTAAATCTTCCTCGTGAGTTATACCGGAAATTCTTTTATAGATTTCAATCTTTTCTTTAGGATCAGAAATATAACTATCCGGGATAAAACCATTATATTTAATATCAAGAAAAATATCATCATCCTCATCAACTAACTCATCAAACATTTCAGGGGTATCAGACGTCTTTTTTAACTCTTTTACAGCGTCAGTTAATAATTTACAGTATAAACTAAAACCGACGGCAAGAATATCACCATGCTGTTCAGGGCCTAACATATTACCGGCACCTCTGATTTCCATGTCTTTCATTGCAACTTTAAAACCACTACCCAACTCAGTATACTCTGAAATTACCCGCAATTTCTTCATAGCATCCTCAGAGACAGCTACATTATCATCGTAGAACAAATATGCATACGCTTTAATATTTGACCTGCCAACACGTCCTCTTAACTGATACAATTGAGCTAAACCAAACATATGCGCTCTATCAATAAATATAGTATTAACACGTGGAATATCAATTCCTGATTCAATAATTGTCGTTGTTAATAAAATGTCATATTTATAATTAATAAAATCATGAATAATATCTTCAAGTTCATCACCTTCCATTTGTCCGTGAGCGACAACAATTCGTGCTTGCGGAACAACGGTTTCAATATACTTTTTCATCTCGTTAATTGTCTTTACTCTATTATAGAGAAAAAACACCTGTCCTTCTCGCGCTAATTCATGTTCAATTCCCATTTTAAGAATATCCTGATTAAACTCCATAACAAAAGTTTCAACAGGAAGACGTTCACGGGGAGGTGTATTTATTATTGACATATCACGAATTTTTGCTAAAGACATATGAAGTGTCCGTGGTATAGGCGTTGCAGTCATTGATAAACAATCAAGATTCTTTTTTACCTGTTTAATTTTTTCTTTATGCTTTACACCAAAACGATGTTCTTCATCAATTATCAATAATCCAAGGTTTTTATAGACAACATCATCTGAAATCAACCGGTGCGTTCCTACGATTATATCAACTTCGCCATCCGCTAAGAGCTTAATAATTTTCTTTTGCTCAGCGGGTGTTCTAAAACGTGATAACATTTCCACTTTTACAGGGTAATCTGATAGTCGTAATGAAATATTTTCAAAATGCTGCTCGGTTAAAATTGTTGTCGGAACTAAAATTGCCACTTGCCGACCACTCATAACAGCTTTAAATGCAGCCCGAATTGCAACCTCAGTTTTTCCAAAACCGACATCCCCGCAAATTAACCGGTCCATCGGTCGATTGGATTCCATATCACGTTTAACTTCTTCTATAGTAAGTAATTGATCTTCAGTTTCATCATAAGGAAATTTAGCCTCAAACTCTTTCTGCCAGGGTGTATCGGGTAAAAATGAAATTCCTCTTTGATTTAATCTGAATGAATATAATTTCACAAGTTCAGCAGCAAGTTTATTAACCGACTCTTTAACTTTTTCTTTAGCACGAGCCCACCCTTTTGAACCGATTTTATCAAGTTTCGGTTTTTCAAGATCACCTGAACTATATTTTTGTACAAAATTCATTTGTTCAATAGGAATAAAAACTTTATCATCATCAGCATACAAAATAGCTATATAATCTTTTTCAACTTCCTTACTCTTTACTCTTTCAATACCAATAAATTTACCAATTCCATGATGAATATGAACAACATAATCACCCGGTTTTAAATCAATAAATGATTCGATACTTTCAGTTCTTCTCGTATAAAAATGTTTCGAAAGTTTATTTCGCTTACCAAATATTTCATAATCATTAAGAAACATTATTTTCATACTCTCAGAAATAAACCCGCTACTTAGTACAGAGGGAATAATTGAAACCCCTTCCGGCCTGAAATCATTCATATCATTTACCGGATTAAATTCATCAAATAAAACAGTAAGTCTTCCAGCTTGAGCTTCGGTAACTGCAAATATAACAATTCTGAATTTATTTTCAAGATATCGTCTTATGTCTTCTTTAAATAAGTCTAATGAACCTGCATAGGCATTAACACCTTTACAGTCAAACAAAACATTAAATGTTTCACCGGCTTTATTAAAATAATTTGCTTCTATAATTTTAAATGATTTACTATATAAATCCTGCAGGGAAAATAATAAAGCATCTGGATGAAATTTCGGTCTGTATTTATTATAACTTGCATTAAAATTCTGTGAAAATTCAATACAAATTGAATCACATCGCTTCTCAATCATATCACGATCATTAACTATAATAACAGAATCATTAACAAAATCAAGTATTGATGTTTTTTCATAGAATAAAGGAAGAAAAAAATGTTCACCATCAAATGTATTAAATTGTGATATTTTATGTTCAATATGATGTACATTTTCCTCATCACCACCAATTGTTTTCAAAACTGATAATGCATGTGATAATTCATCTTTCCCATAAAGAATCTCTTTAAAAGGTGGAATTTCTACACAATCCAATCTATCACAACTTTTTTGAGTTTCGGGATTAAAACTTTTTATTATTTCAATTTCATCATCAAAAAATTCTAACCTCACCGGGTTTCTTAATGTTGAAAAATAAATATCAACAATTTCACCACGTACGGCAAATTCACCGGGATATGTTACCTGTTTCACACGACTATACCCGGATTCAATTAAAAATGAAAAAAGTTGTTCAATTGGATATTTTAAACCAATTGATATTTTTAAAAAATATTTTTTAAGTACCGCTTTAGGAGTAAAAGTCAGAACTAAGGCATCAATCGTTGTTATAATTAACATCTTTTTTGAATTGATTAACCCGTTTACAACATCAAGCCTCATAGAAACAATTTCTTCATTAACAACAGATAATTGATATGGTGTTAAACCCAGTGAAGGAAACCGGTATAAACTTTCGGTCTCCAAAGCTTCAAGATCATTATAAACTGCTTCTAACTCATCATTATCTTTACATATAAAAAAAATAGAATTAGAATATTTTTTAATAAGATTATCAGATAATAAAGATAAAAAACTACCTGAACATCCGCTTAATCGAATTGTTTTGTTTGAATCTATTGATTTATACAGGTTATCAAGAGATTCTGTATTAATTTTTTCATTTACCCAGTTTTTAAATCGCATCTTCGCTAAACCTTTTAAATTATTGTTCCGATATTTTGTTTATGAATAAGCTAACACTAATATTAACAATTATACTATTTTCTTTTTCACTTTGTGCCGTTGAAAATCATTCGACTGAAATTTCATATAATGATGTTGCAGTTATGATACGGTTTAGTGAACCGAAAATTTTTAAAATCAATGATTCAATTTATATCGACATAGAAATTAAGAACAAATCAAATAAGCCTTCGGCAGTTCTTATTGCAGATGATAAAAGATATACATTCGATTTTGAATTAGTTTCACTTCAAAACAAACCGGTAGGATACAACAAAGATTATAGCAATTTTTTTAACAGGGTGCAACCGATTTTTAATTCAATGATTCGATTAAATAAAGATGAAGGTTTTACCTACAGAGTATTGTTAAATGATTATTATGATATTGATACAAGCGGTCAATATTATATTAGAGCAGTTTTTCATCCGGCATTAAAATTAAGTGAAAATAATGTAAATGTTATGAAATCAAATTATCTCACGATCAACGTCAGACCGGAATCAATCAATGACCGTTACATTGTTGAACAAAAAGAAGCTGAGATGGAACGAATGTTATTTGCAGAAAAAAAAGCACCTGATGAAGTAATAGAATATATGTTAAATGCAAGAATGAAATCAGAATGGGAAAAATACTTTCTCTATATTGATGTATCAAAAATGATTTTAACAAACAGTAAATTTAAAGATAAATATAGAAAAGCTGATAGTGAAAGACAAAGTAAAATTATTGAAGAATATAAAGAATATTTAAAACAAAATACAATTGACGAAATGAGTTATATACCAATTCTTTTTAATATTGTTAAAACAGAATATTCAACTGGTGAAGCGAAAGTTGAAGCAATTTTGAAGTTTAAACAATATGACTTTATTGAAGACAAATATTATACTTACTTTTTGAATAAAAAAGATGATAAATGGTTTGTTACATCCTATACTGTATTAAATATCGGTGCACGATAAAAAAAAGGGTAGCTTTTCAGCTACCCTTTATCAATTAAATAAATTAAACCATGCCATTACCGGAAAATGAACTCCCCGACTTTTCATTACTCATCTTGTCCATTAAAATCTGCTGTAATTCAACAGGATTAATGTAAGTCAACCAGCTTTTTGTTAAGGTTGTATAATACTTTACAAGATAGTCCTCATCATCAACAAGATAATCCTTGATTCTGTTAGATGCACCGGGGTGTTTTTCATTAAAAATCTGAAATGCATGATCAAAGAAAATCTTTTCTATAGAGTTTACAAGTTTCATTCTTTCGCTGATTCCCATAGCATCCTCCTGTGATTAAGTTATAATAAGTATAATGTAAATGATTAAAAAAATCAAAATAAAATGAATAAATATTACAAATGAGCGTTTAACTTATTGTTTAAATAAATACAATCAGAAGATACACTAACCATATTAAATGTAATCATTAAAAAAATTGCCCGGTCAATAATCCTTTCTATATCTTCGAATGTATAACCTGTTGGAAGATGAGCTCTAATCGGGCGATTTAAATAATCTATAAAAGTTTTAATGGCACTATCTTTCTTTATTCCCTGATTATTATGAAAAAAAAGCTCTAATACAGGTATTATATTATTAATAACCATGATTTCGCTGTCATTTCTAAATTTTTTAATTTTTTTTGTATACAATAACCAATCTTTATCTGTCGGATTGAAAACATCACCATGTCCCGGACAAATTACTTTAATTCCTGAATTTTTAATTAACTCATAACTTTTCTCTAACTCATCAAGGCTTTGATTTAAAGCATAATTATAATCAACTTGAGTAATTACACCCTTATAGATTAAATCACCGGTAAATAGAGTATTTGTTTCTTTTAATAACAATGATATTGAATCTTTAGAATGTCCCGGTGTATGATACAATACTGCAATATCATTGCCAAGATCAATTTCATAATAATCAGAAACTTTGATATCATGATTAAATGGTTTAAATGAGACTTCTAGTTCAGGGTATAAATTAAGGGCTGATTTTTTTAACACATAATCTTCTGATAAAGCAGAAATAACCACCTTGGCATTAACAAAAAAATCATTAATAAACGTTGCAGTTCCGCCAATATGATCAAAATGAGTATGTGTATTTACAATATATTTAACAGAATCAGGTACTAAACCAAAATTCTTTAATAAACTCAAATTTTTTTCATCGTCTAATGGATGACCAGTATCAATCAAAACACCATTTTCCCTCTTAATATAATAAATATGACTTCCCCGACTTCCCGGTAATCGATAGATATTATTGCCTAAATCATCCATTATTGTTTTCCTGTCCATAATTTTTTTTCAATTATTGAATAAAACTCTTCATTTTTAAAAGGTTTCAAAATAAGTCCAACTCCATACTGCTTAATTAATGTATCAACAATATTTTCATTGGATGTTCCGGTTAACATTATCACGGGCATATCTTTTTTCTTTTCAATAATCTTAAAATATAACTCATCTCCGCGTACCCCTGGCATCATTATATCAAGAAGTACCAGATCAATATTCTGATTATCCAGTATATCTAATGCCTCCGTATGATCTTTCGCAGAAAATGTGGTATACCCTTTTACTTTTAATAACAATGAAGCTAAATTCCTGATAGATTGTTTATCATCAATAATAAGTATTGTAGCATGAAGAGGTTCACTTTGTTCATCATTTACAGGTGTTTCAATATCATGAAGATCAACAAATTTATTTGGTATAATAAATGTGAATACACTTCCCTTTTTATGCTTTGTTTCAACTTCGATTCTTCCACCCATATTTTTTATGATACCGTCAGAAACGGCAAGCCCTAAACCTGAATGATATTTCAAATTTTTTGTAGTGAAATTTTTTTGAAAGATTCGGGATTTGAATTCATCAGGGATTCCAAGACCATCATCTTCAATTTTTATATAAATAGCATCTTTATCCATAGTAGTATATATCCCTATTCTACCGGTTGATAATTTACTTTCGATTGCTTCTTTTGCATTCATAATTGCATTTATTATTAATTGATTTACCTGATTTTCATCCCAGAAAATTAATGGCTCACCGGGATATAATGAAAGATCTATTCTAATTTTAGCCGGGAAAACTTTTCTTAAAATATCAACATTTTGAGTAATAATTTTATTAATATTAATATATTTTTGTCTAAAATAATCAATGCCGGTATACGTCAATAACTGATTAGTTAAACTAGCTGCATGAACTGCTGCATTTTCTATGATATTAAAATATTTAAATAAATCACTCTCAGGATTTAAAGCTGTTTTTGCAAATGATGCAAAACCAAGTATAGCTGTTAATTGATTATTGTATTCAATCGAAATCAAATCAGTAATATTTTTATAAATTTCAATTCTGTTTTTAAAATAAATCTTTGATAAAAAAGGATCCAGGGCTGTGCAATCAAATGCTGTAATAATAAATTCATTATCATCAAGCTTACTCACAATAAGTTTTACACATTTTCTTATAGTATCGTCGTTTGCTAATTCGAAAACTTCCTCATAGGTAACAGCTGATTCATACTCATTAATAATTGAGTCTAAAAACAAATCTATTTTATTTGAATATAAATTAAAACCATCTTTTACAAATTGGTCATAACTAAAACCCATAATTACAAAAAAAAGATTATTTGACTCAATAATCTTCTTTTCTTTATCAACGATTAATATGCCATAATTAAGTTTTTCAATATCCATTTGTTATTCCAAATAAAATAAATCTTTAAGTTCATTATGCGTTTGCATAATCATCTTTATTTTAATTATAGTTATTTCTTTATTTAATAAAACACTTTTTACAATATTTATTAATTTTGGCCCCGGATTAATACGATTTATTGTAAGAGAGATTGAATTATTGCTATCAACTTCAAAAAAAACAAATTGTTTCAAGTCGAAAGTGATTTCTTTCTCAATAAGTTTAAATTCACTAGCTGTATTATACAAATTAATATAATTAATACTATCAGTAACATCCGCGTTATTACATTCTATCCGATACACTGTAGAATATAAATTATCATAAAGCGATGATTTTTTGGTACTCTCGCATCTTCGAATTCTATTTATTACGATATCATTATTTGTAATACTATTAAATTTAGTTAATAATATTTCATCAGGGTAAAATGTTGTCGTATACAATTCAAGCAATTCACACATCGATTCAAGACCAAGTGACATTGCACTGGAAAACTGAAATCGCGGATGAGGGTTAAACCCTTCGCTTAACATAATATCAATACCTAAAATCCTCGATAAAGTCTCAAAATATCTCATTAAATCTTTATGTGAAATATATTTAGAAAGACCTTTCTTTGTGAATTCTACAATATATCTGTATCTTCCTTTTTCAATAGATTTACATTCTTCAACAGAATCTGTTTTGAGAACATAGTTGTTTGTACTATTTTTTTTTAATACTTCACTGTTACATATTGAACAATCAGATTCGCATTCATCTTTACACAAAGAAGTGAGAGTGTGTTGTATTGATTTTTCTCTTTCATTAATTAAATATTCTTCATTTAATAAAGAGTCAACCATATTCCATGGTTTTTTTGTATAATTCCCCGTTAAATACGTATCATAAATAATTGATTTTTTTTCAAATTCATTTAAATACAATGAAAAATTAAATTTATCATTCCAACCGTCAAAGCGTGCCCCTTGTAAAAAAGCAGCTTCAATACCATACCCGACACTCTCATCACCCCTGGCAATAAATCCTTCAATGTACGACATTTCAGGCGGATGATATTTAACATTTACCCTGGTTTTCTTATAATAATTTTTGATATACATTAACTTTTCTTTTGACTCGGGATAATCTAATTGTTTAACAAGCTCATACGGTGTATGCGGCTTAGGAACAAATGTTGAGACATTAAGATTTATTGTCAGACCTTTAAATTTTTTTAGAACATTATCTACAAATGAGATAATATGAGCTACATCATCATTATCATCCGGTAATCCCACCATAAAATAAAATTTAACAAGACGCCAGCCCTTTTTAATAGCATATTCAATAATTGAATATATTTTCTCAATATCAACCATTTTATTAATTGACAACTGACCTTCATTACTACCTGATTCAATGGCGAACGTTAAACCTGACTTTCTAATTAATGATATTTTATCAAGAATATCAATATCAAATGATTCAACCTTTAAAGACGGTAATGAAACAGAAATACCTTTTTTTGAATATAAATCATTAAAGTAATCACATAATTCGACAATATAAGTATAATCTCCACTTGATAAACTTGCAAATGTTACTTCATTGACACCGGTTAATCGTAAACCTTTTTCGATAGAATCCATAATTGTCTGAGTATTTTTTTCACGATACGGTTTATATAAAACGCCGGCCTGACAAAATCTGCATTTATTAGGACAACCACGCATTATTTCTACAACAAGCTTATTCTGAACTATATCAATCGATGGAATAATCGAAATATCTACACCTTTATCATTTTCAAAGTTGGTATAAACCTGTCTTGTAACTTTATTTTCTGAATATTCAGGACTCAAAACTCCTGGAATCTCTGATAAATGCTTAATTTTTTCACTTCTTGATCTATTTAATTTTTTTAATTGATCAATTTTAGAAATAATCTTCGCAATTACTTCCTCCCCTTCACCAATTACAATTAAATCAACAAATGGGAAATAAGGAACAGGATTTGAAACAGCCGGACCGCCAATTATTATAATCGGATCACTTTCGATTCTATTTTCACGTCGTAACGGGATTCCCCCCAAATCAATTATATTTAAAAAGTTTGAAAATAATAATTCGTATTGTATTGATATCCCAACAATATCAAATTGATGTAATGGGGTTTTTGTTTCTAATGAATACAGATCATACTTTTTGTCACGCAGATATTTCTCAAAATCAGGCCACACTGAAAATACACGTTCGCATGAAGCATATTCAATCTTATTAACAATATCATATAATATTTTAATTCCATTATTTGACATTCCAATTTCATAAATATCAGGATATGAAATAACCATTCTTACATTTGTATTTGTAAAATCTTTTTTTGGGATGCCGGCTTCATTTCCAATATAGCGTGCCGGCTTCTCAACAAAAATTAAATCTTTCTCTATTTCGCTAAACATTCTAAATCCTATTTAATATTGAAATCTATTTATATGAAAATTTAATAATAATCCCGTAGTTAAAAAACATGATACGATAAATGTTCCACCATAGGAAATAAATGGTAAAGGAATACCGGTAACAGGCATTATACCAATACACATTCCGATATTTTGAAGAATATGAAATAATAAATAGGATAATAATCCGGCAGTTACACATGAAGACCACAAATCCTTACAGTTGATCGCAATATAAAAACCTCGGAAGAAAAATAAACCATACAAAAAAACGATTAAAACGGTACCAAGAAAACCAAGTTCTTCTGCAATAACTGGAAAAATGAAATCAGTTGATTGTTCCGGTACAAATAAATTTTGAATCATTTCACCTTTTTGCCAGCCTTTTCCCGAAAAACCACCATTACCAATGGCCGTCATTGCTTGAATAATATTATATCCACTATTCATAGGATCAGAATATGGATTAAAAAAAATCAATAATCTGTCTTTCTGATACCCCTTCAAAACAAACTTATTAACCGGATAAGATAATAGTAATCCAAAAAAAGCAATTGAAGCAAAAAAAACAAACCAGTAAAATAATAATTTAAATTTATTTGAAATTCCTTTAATAATATCTAAATATGCCAGAATAGATATTGCGATTGTAATAAAAAGAAAAATAAAAACAAGAATAACATATTTCATATTAGTCATAAGATAAATAATTTCATTTTCATTTTTAAAAAATAAACTATTAACTGTTGTGATAATTGGTATAAAACCAACGGTAAAAAAAAATAATACGGTATACAATAAATATCTTTTTCTAATACCTGCAACAAATGATATAGCAAGAATTATTGGGATAAAAACTAAAGATGACCCTAAATCAGGCTGAAGCATTATTGCACCTACCGGAATAAATGCAATAAGAGAGCCTTTTAAATAAACAGTCAATGATTTAATATTAACATAATTTGAAGAATAAAATTTTGATAAATAAAATGTCACTGCTATTTTCATAAATTCAGCAAACTGAATAGATACGCCAAATAAACTAAATCGCCGTTGACCTTTTACACTTGGAAAAAATAACGTTAAAAACAAACCAATAAAACAAATAATATAAAAAATCTCAACTGAACTTTTCATTGTCCGCATATTCATAAACAAAACTGAAATTAAAACTGCCAAACCTGCCAATGCAAAAATTATCTGTTTTAAATACTCTATTTTTAAATGCTCATTTTTATTTATATTCGCTGAATATATAAAAGCTATTCCAACAACACTTAGTATAATAGAAGTTAATAATAATGTATAATCAAAATTCACAACTATTTTTCTTAAATTCATTTACTATTCCTCATTTAGATACTTAAAATATTTGAGCTGTATGCAAAATCATTTATACGTGACTATTACTACAATTCGAAGCCTCTTCGATACATAAATTAATTATAACTATCTTTTACTGGATACCACATTCTTTTTGCGGTTGCAGGAAAATCTTCTTTATGTATCCATGAACTGAAAACCATTGCAGCAACATTACCGGCATATTTTAAAGGTTGTCCATTTTCAAATTCAATTAAAACAGCAACTACTACTTGTTCCTCAATAGGAATATCAAGTGGTCCAAACCCGACAAATAAAGAATGAGTTTGTTTTTTTTGTCCGACACCAACTTCAGATGTACCTGTTTTCCCTGCAAATGGTCTTTTTAAATTATAAAATGCCTTATTTGCAGTACCCTGACTTATAACCATACCCATAGCCTGATTTACTACAAAAAAAGTATCCTGACTAATATTAACTTTATTTAGAATCTCAGGTTTAATTTCTTTTTTAACATCACCAGTATTTGGATCAATAATTTTCTTTAAAACATGTGGTTTATATGAAACACCCCGGTTAGCAATTACAGATACATAATCAGCTAATTGTAAAACCGTTGTTGTAACATCACCTTGTCCAATAACTGTATTTAATGTATTTCCAAGATACCATGTTTCACCTTTTTCTTTTAATGCAGTTACAGAAGGTATAAAACCTCTTCGTTCAAAAGGAATATCAACTCCGGTAGAAGCACCTAAACCGAATAATGATGCATATTCAGTAATCTTTTCTATACCAAAAAGTAAACTTGTATTATAATAATATGTATCACATGAATTTGCCAGTGCTTCAAAAAAATTCTCATTACCATGATAAGCCCAGCAACCAAAAGTTTGGCTGTTCAATCTAAAACTCTTAGAACAAAAATATGATTTCGTTAATGGAACAACATTTTCTTCTGCAATAATAAAAGAACTAATCATTTTAAAAGTTGAACCAGGCGGGTACTCAGACTGAATTGTTCTATTAATTAAGGGAGTTCCTTTAGTATCTAATGACATTTCAATTCGTTTAGTATAATTCTCAGGATTTTGCAGTATGTAAATGTTCGGGTCAAAATTCGGGTAACTAACCATTGCAAGTATTTCTCCGCTTGATGGTTTCATTACTACTATACCGCCTGCTCTATCAGCTAATATAGCTTCAACATTTTTTTGAAATTGTAAATCAATAGACAATAATAAATCATCTCCCGGTAAAGCAGCTTCTTTTCTAACAAAATTATTTCTGCTGACATTCATTTTTGCATCAATTTCATAAGCTACAAAACCATCCTTACCACGAAGTTCTTTCTCATAACTATTTTCAATGCCGATTTTGCCTATCCAATCCTGTTTTTTATACCCCGAAGCTTGTAATTTTGAAAATTCATTAAAATTAATAGGTCCAATATAGCCAATAACGTGACTTGCTAATTGTTGATTCGGATAATCCCGAATAAGAAGCTCTTCCGGCTCAACACCTGGCATTGTATCAATATTTTCAAGGATTTTTATATAATTAGTAAATGAAACATTTTCGGCGATTGTTAATCGTTCTTTTTTTATTTTTGCAGTTTGAACCATTTTCTCAATATCAGGGTAATCAATATCAGTCATTTCAGATAAATACAATAATGTTTTTTGCCGTTTAATTTGATCTTTACTTAAATTATTCGGATCAATAATAATATTATAGATTTTTTTATTTGAAGCTAAAATAGAACCATCATCAGAAAATATCCGTCCCCGAATTGGAGGAATTCGTATTACAACTTCTCTATTTCTTTGAGATCTTTCACTAAAATTGGTATTCTTAACAATTTGTAAATATCCTGCACGTAAAACAATAATAACAAGTATAAATGTAGTAAATAGTGCTAAAATAATTAATCTGAATTGAATATCTTTCTCAAAAGAATCATTATTACTTGAATTATACATATCTTTTTAATTTTTCCATAAATGAATATATATTTTTAAAAATGAAAAATACAGGTATAGAAATTAATATCGTATATATAAATTCACCCATAAAAATAGTATTAAAATAAACTGCCAATGAATTTGTAGTAAAAAAAATATAAGCTAAAATCATATAAATAAAAGCTTTTATAAGATAAAAAATAAATATGACTATCGGTGATAATATTACAGACTCAATATGAAATAATTTATGCGGTAAAATCGCAATATATCCGATTAATGTATACATTAATGCATTTACTCCCAATAGATTTGAACCTGACATAATATCTATTGTTAAACCACCAAAAAAACCAAAAATAATTGAATGATATTTCCCTTCAAATAAACCAATAAATGTAACAAAAATTAACAATAAATCAGGTCTTGCACCATACAAACTAATATCCACATATCTTGTATATAATAAACCAACAATAGAAAGAATTAATAGTGCATCTATAATTAATTTTCTTATCAAAATGGATTCTCCAACAAATTAAAATCATCTTTCTTAAAATTTACAATTAAAACAAGTACAAATTCTATTTTATTGTAGTTTTCTGTAAGTTTAATAACAGCTTCATTATATATTTCATATTTTTTTGAAGGTAATACCTCAGTCATCACCCCGATTTCAATTCCTTTAGGATAAAAAATTGAATCACCGGAAGTATAAACAAGAGATGATTTTGAACCTGGAAAATCATAGTCTTTAGGTAAATAGAGTAATTTAGCATAATCTAAAGATGAATTATCGCCTTGAACAACACAATGAGTATTTTCATTACCAACAACTACTCCGACATTCATTTCAGGATTATTTAATGTAATTACCTTGGAAGAAAATGGTGTTACAAGGCTTACTCTCCCAATCAGTGCTTTTCTTCCTTTTTTATAACTGATAACAGGCATATTCTCTATAATTCCTGCATTAGACCCTTTATCAATTATTAAATAATCAAAAAAATTATTTGGATCCCTACCGACTATTTGTGCTGCAACAGTTTTATAATCAAGATTATCTTTTAAATCCAGAGTGTTTCTTAAATCAGAATTTTCTTTAATAATTACATTAAAATCAACCATCATTTTCCGATATAAATCTAATTCATCCCGAAGTCCTTTAACTTCATCCTCAATTTGTTTTATTTGAGAAACAGCGTTTACCATATCATTAAATTTATCACCTAATGAATTTATCATAAATTGGAAAGGATATATTATTGACAAACCAATTTTTGAAAATGAAATCAAACCTCTTGTATCGCTAAAAATAATAAGAATAAATGAAATAATTACAAAAAAAAGTGTAAGAAGACCTCTTCTTGACCTATAAATTAAACCTTTTATTGCTGACATATTACTTTTTTATCGACTCCAGAAATTTTCCGGCTCCAAGAGCAACGCATAATAAAGGATTCTCTGCAATAATTACCGGTACACCTGTTTGTTGAGATAATAATTTTGGTAAACCACTCAATAATGCACCACCGCCGGTTAAAACGATTCCTCGTTCAACTATATCAGCAGCTAATTCCGGAGGTGTCTGATCCAGAGTCTTTTTGACTTCTTCAATAATTATATTAATTGGCTCCTGTAATGCTTCTCTAATCTCAACTGAATCTACTTCCTGAATTTTTGGCAATCCACTAATTGCATCCCGTCCTCTAATTTCTATCTTTTTCACTTCACCTTCAGGGTATGCATTACCAATTTTTATTTTTACATCTTCAGCTGTTGACTCTCCAATTATAAGATTGTGTACTAATTTTACATGTTTTAAAATTGCTTCATCAAATTCATCACCGCCAATTCTTATGGCATTTGATATTACCATACCACCTAACGAAATAACAGATATTTCTGTTGTTCCACCACCAATATCGCATATCATATTTCCGGCAGGTTCATGAATAGGAATATTTGCTCCGATTGCAGCTGCCATTGACTCTTCGATTAAATAAATTTCTTTAGCACCTGCTTGTTCAGCAGATTCTTTCACAGCACGCCTTTCAACCTCTGTTATACAAGAAGGAATACCTATGACAATTCTTGGCTTTATACTGAAAAGACTTTTTGGAGAAACCTTTTCTATAAAATATTTTATCATTTTTTCTGTTGTTTCAAAGTCAGCAATAACACCATCCCTTAATGGTCTGATTGCAATAATATCTCTATGAGTTTTTCCCAGCATTTTTTTAGCTTCCTGACCAACAGCAATTACTTTTTTAGTACCCCGTTCTACAGCAACAACAGAAGGCTCAGACAAAACGATCCCTCTTCCTCTTACATGAATCAAAGTATTTGCAGTTCCAAGATCTATACCAAGATCTAAAGAAAACATGTCTGAAAATTTCCCCATATGTATCACCTCTTTTTATAATCTTCTATATGCTTTTATATGACTGGGATTAATACTCAGTGTCTTACGCCACTCAGATCGTGCCCTTATATTGTCTTTATAATAAATAAAATAAATCTCGCCTCTCAAAAAAAAAGCATCTGCATTGTTTTCATTTAATTCAGTAACTGAATTTAAAGTGAATAATGCTTTTTCATATTCTTTTTTATTCAATTGTATTTCTGCAAGTGTTATTAAAGCTGTTTCCTTTATTTTATCACTGCTTTTATTTTCCAGTACTTTATTTATATATTTTTCAGCGTTATTAAAATCACTGCTTCTATAGTAATTTAGGGCAACAGCTATTGAAACAATATCAGAATACTCAATATCTAAAGATCTTTTAAAAACCTTATTCGATTCTTCATAATTACTTATATTTGAATAAACCAACCCCAAAACATACAATAAATCAACCCGTTCATTGCCATAGGATAATGATTTTTTTAAATAATCAATACTCTGATTGTAATAAGAACGACCATAAAAATAATATATTTTACCGATACAAAAATATACATCAGGTGCAATATTATCAGCCACACCAACAGCTAAAGATCTTCGTAAATCAATAATCGATAATGAGAAATAAAGTGATCTTTTATTAACATCTTTCTCAGCTTCTCCTAATAAATAATAAGAAAAACCACGGTAAATTAAATATTCGACTCTTAAGGAATTATTCTTAAGCTCATTATCCATCTTATCAATGAGTTCCAAGTAATTTTTACTATCATATAACTTTCTATATGATTCCCGTAACTCAAAACTTATTTTCTGATTTCTTTTATAATTTTTATAGAAATAACCAATAGAAGTTATAAAAAAAACAATAAATAGAAATAAGAATAAAAACAGTAAAACTTTATTTACTACATGATTATTATTTCTTCTAACCGTTTTTCCTTGAAAAGATGTATATTTATAACTCAAAGTTGGAAATCCTAAAATTTAATTATCAGACCTTAAAAACTCTTATAATAAAAAGTATTGTTTGTCAATAGAACGAGTTGCAAATATCAAAAAGTGTCATAAATATTGATAATGGAATCTTTTACAAAAATCAAGAAAACTTGATAAATAATTCTTTATATAATAACACTTTAATGTATCATTTTTTTTAAATTTTATCTATTGAATAAAAAGATTCTACATCTAAACAGTTTTTTCAATAGTATCTCTTAATAGAACATCTTTAAAATGTTTGGGTAATTTCACTTTAAAATCCAATAATTGATTGCTGAATTTATCAAAAAAACTGATTCTTGATGAAAGCAGGCATAAAGTTGACTCAGGATATCTTTTATCTTTTCGTGAGTAAACAGGATCCCCTAATACAGGATAACCAATACTTGAAGCATGAACTCTAATTTGATGTGTTCTTCCGGTTTTAATATTGATAGCGGCTAATGTAATATTATCAAAATGTTTCATTACTCTAAATATTGATAAACTTTCCTTACCACCAGTTTTTAAAACAGTCATTTTTTTTCTTGATCTTTGATCTCTCCCGATATTCGTATCAACCCTGATACTTAACGGCATCATACGACCTTTCAAAATTGCCTTGTATACTTTTCTTACCTTTCTATTTCTAAAAAGTCCACTTAAATACTCATGAGCCTCTATATTTTTTGTTACAACAATTAAACCTGATGTATCTTTATCAAGCCTGTGAACAATACCCGGACGAACATCCGCATCCAATGAAATTTTCTTCATACCCATTAAAGCGTTAACCAGCGTTCCTGAATAATGCCCTTTTGCAGGATGAACAACCATTCCCTGTTTTTTATTAATGACAATATAATTATCATCTTCATACACAATATCAAGTGGAATATCTTCGGGTAAAATATCAATATCAGGCCATTCAAGAACAATTTTTACCAATTCATTTATTCTACATTTATAGGATAATTTTGCAATTTTGCCATTTATAAGAATTGACTTCAAATTTGTCTTTATTGCGGATCGCGTTACTTTTGTGACATCCGAAATTACTACATCCAACCTTTTTCCAACATTATCTTCAGCAACAGAAAATTCATATTCTTTTATCATTAATAAAACTCCACTCGTTTAAAATATGGTTTAAGACGAATGAAAAGATCACTCAGTGAAACTGAAAATGCTATAACACTACCGCCTAAATATAATGTTAGAAATTGATACCGTCTTAATTTACCAAATGTATCTTCATACATAATGCTATTATATGCAGAAAACATTAACCATCCTAAAAAAGTAGAAAATGTTAACGAACCAAAAAAAATTATTTCGGCTCTTCTAATAAGATTTTCACCTTTAATATTAATTGATAATGGTTCATTTATAACACTATCATCATTTGATGATGTTGAATATTTAGTAATCGGTGTACCAATAATATGCTTATTTGTTATAAAATTAACACCACTTTTTAAGATTACTTTTTTATCAATTTCATTCGAATGTAACAACACTATGGATACTATAAAAAATATACTGTATATATATTTCATACTCATTCTCTCCTTCCAAAAATTGCTGAACCGATTCGAAGTAAATTACTTCCTTCTGCAATAGCCAATTCAAAATCATTTGACATCCCCATTGATACAATATCAAAATCGGGATTATCTAACTGAGTTTTACAATAATCAAATAATTCTTTTAACGATCTGAAACTTTTTCTTATTTCATTTTTATTATCTGTCAGAGGTCCAACGGTCATTAATCCTTTAAGTTTACAAAATGTAAACGACTGATTTTGAATTGTTTCTAAAAATGAATTAATTGATTCCGGGTTGATACCGGCTTTCTGTGATTCACCGCTTGTATTTACTTCAATTAAAAAATCAATGTGTTTATTTATTTTCTGACAATACTTTTCAACCTCAATAAGTGTTTCAATTTTATCTATTGACTGAATCATATTTGCAATTGCAATAGCTTCTTTTACTTTATTTCTTTGTAAGTGCCCGATAATATGAAGATCAAATTTCCTGTCTTTTATTAACCCGTCATTAAATTTACTATATGCTTCCAAAACTCTATTTTCACCGAATAAAACCTGCCCGGCATCCATAGCTTCACTAACAGATGTTGCAGGATATGTTTTACTCACAGCAAGTAAAGAAATGGGATATTCTATATGATTTTTTATTTTGATATTTTGAATTGCTTCATTAACATACAATAAATTATCTTTAATCATTCTACAACAAGCTCCTTAGGATAATCAGTGAGATTCTCTATACCGCCATCTTTAACAAGAACAATATCTTCAATACGAACTGCACCTTTATTTAAATAATACAACCCTGGTTCAACCGTTACAATTGAATTCTTCTCGATTTTCCGTCCATTTCTGGAAATATAAGGACCTTCATGACAATCCAACCCGACACCATGGCCGGTTCCATGAAAAAAGCCCTGCAAAACACCATGAATCATACCTGATTTATAACCTGAATGTTCAATATATTCTACAACCTTTGCATGAAGTTCTTTACCTATTACACCGGCGGACAATGAATTGAGACAAAATTGCTGTGCATTTTTAACTACTTCATAAATGTTCTTTAAATCATCTGTTGCCTTCCATTTACAAAATGTTCGAGTCATATCGGTATAATAATTATTATACCTTGATTTAGGAAAAATATCGACAATGATACTATCCATTGCTTTTATAAAACCATAACCGCTCTCATGGGGATCACAGCCCTGATTGCCTATTGCAACAATTACTGCATCAGAAACCAAACCTTTATCTAAAAATAATTTTAAAATAAATGATTGAATAAACTCAGAAGTTAATGGTTCACCTTGATAATAAAGACGATTGTTATCTGAAACATTTGAACTGGCAATTATAGTTCTGACAGCTTCCATTACTTCACAATTTTTTACGCTATTCTCTTTTATATATGCTATTTCTGTTTCATTTTTAGTAGTTCGTTCCGGATAAAACGGCTCCTGTAAAACAACTATTTCTATGCCATTTTCCCTTAGAAAATCAGCTTCATAGAGAGGAAAACTTTCAGGAACCTGTATTTTTTTCTGGTTATTTTTTAATAAAAATTGCAAAACAACAGCCGCTTTTATAGGAATAAACTCTTTCTTTAATGAAAGATTTTCTAATTGTTCAGAAAGATTAATAACAGTATTACATTTTGAGATTTTTTTTGCTCTTTCATACTCAGTAGCCGGAAAAAAACCGGTTACATCTCCATCAATGTCAATTGTAATAACATTATCAAGACAAGTATACCCTGAAGCATAAATAATAGAACTATTTTTCTGAGGAGAATCAATTATAACACGAACCGGCACAGGATTTACCTCTGTATAAAATATAAATGATACAATAATAAAATGAACCTATCATATATACCATTTATTTTCAACAATAATTTCTTTCTCTGAGCCAATCTATCTACTTTTAGGCAGTGCTGCAATATTTTTCAAATCTAATGAAAATATCATACTCTTTCTCTCATGATTGTATAATACTTTTTTCTTCTCTGGCAAAGAGTCAAGTTTTACCGATTTAAAACCTAGTTGTTCAAACCAATCAACTGTTTTAGTAGTTAAAACAAAAACTTTTTCAAAACTATTCTTTTTTGCTTTCTCAACAAGATATGTTAATATTTTCTTACCCATACTTAAATGAGCATATGTCGGATTCGTTGCAATAGCGGCGATTTCAGCCTGTCCTTCACCATAATCATGAAGAGCACCACACGCATGAACGACCCCGTCAATTTCATAGACAACATAATCATTCATTGTATTTGTTAATTCTTCTTCAGTTCGATTAACAAGTATCCCGGCTTCCATAAGAGGCTGCATTAAACGCAAAACTTCAGGTAGATCATCAGATTTCATTGACCTGATTGATTCATATTCACTACCGTAAATTAAAGTACCAACACCGAGGTTAGAAAATATCTCTTTTATAATAGCACCTTCAATTCGACCGTCAACAACATGTGCTCTTTCAGTTCCGCTCCTACATGCTTTTAAAGCAAGTTTTAAATAATGAAGATCATTATCTTCATTATCAACATTCATTTTTAATACCTCATCAGCTTCTTCCAAACTTAATCGGGCAACTCGATCATCGCTAGTCATTACCAGACCTTCAGGTAATTGAAATATATTTTTAAAAAAACCATCACTATTGGTTACAAAAAATAGTTTTTCTGCTTTTAATGCCTGACAAACCGCAAGTACAATTTCATCACTTGATAAATTATAAGGTTTTCCTGCAGCATTCCATCCGATACACGGAAAAATTGGAATCATCCCCTGATCAAGAATTTGTTGTAATGGCTCTGCATGAATTTTATCAACAACACCGGAATGCTGATAATCAAACCCATTAATTACCCCCATCCCTCGTGCACGCACAAAATTACCGATTACAGCATTTGCCTTATTTGCAGTGAGCGCTGTCATAAAACGATCTGCCACATCAAAAGCAGCCATTCGTATAAATGGAATTGATTCTTCGGTAGAAACCCTTGTACCATTTTTATACTCAGATTCTATATCATACTCTTTTAACACTTCATTGATCCACTCTGTTGCACCAGGAACAATAACGATTTCAATTCCTGTTGCCCGAAGCATTGCAAGATCTTTCATTAATTGACCAAAATGAGGTTCATTAATTATTGGATAATCAATTTTAAAAACGATTGTTTTCCCGTCAAATCTGCTTTGATAATAAAAAACTTCACGAATTAAATCAACCTGCTCCCGATGTTTAATTTCGTTTGTATAACCTTCATATTTTAAATCATTTAATTTATCCAAAAAATGCTCCCAAAAAAAGTTAAATTAAGGCTAGTGCAGAAGGCTCTAATGATAAAAATGTCTGACACCTGTAAAATACATTGACAAACCTAATTCATTACACGCCTTAATAGAATCCTCGTCTTTTACAGAACCACCAGGCTGAACAATAGCAACGATACCTTTTGTTGCAACAGTCCGCACTGTGTCATCCATCGGAAAAAAAGCATCTGAACCCAGCACCGCATTTTTTACCTTTTCACCTGCCCAATTCATCGCAATATTCGCAGCGGTTACTCTATTCATTTGACCGGCACCAACACCAAGTAACATTTTATTTTTTACAATAACAATTGCATTTGATTTAACATGTTTAACCATTATTTGTGCAAAAACCAAATCATCAAGTTCCTGTTCTGTCGCTTTTCTTTCGGTTACCAGATTAAAACTCTCTGTTTTAGGATTAATGGTATCTCTATTTTGTAATAAATACCCGCCGATAACTTTTTTTATTTCAATTTGATCTTCTTTGAATATTTCATTTTTCCATTTTTTATATTCGATTAATCGCAGATTCTTCTTTTTTGTTAATATTTCAATTGCTTCTTTTGTAAATGACTCGGCAATAATTATTTCAAGAAAAATTCCATGAAGAAATTCTGCAGTTTTTTCATCAACAACACCTTTAAAACCAACAATACCACCAAAAATTGACATACTGTCACCTTCATACGCAGCCTTAAATGACTCGTAACACGTATCTCTTGATGCAGCTCCACAAGGATTTGAATGTTTTATGACAATACATGAATTATCATCTAAATCAGTAAGCATTCTTATAGCAGCCGAAATATCGGCAATATTATTATAACTGAGTTCTTTACCATGTAACTTACCTTCAGTATACAAATGCCCTAAACCAGAGACACCTGCATCAGAAGAAATAAAAAAAGCAGCCATCTGATGCGGATTTTCCCCATAGCGCATATCAATATTTTTTACAATATTGATATTAATATGTTCTTCAATTGCCATTAGACTCTCCAAATTAATAATTTCTGTATAAACCTTTATTAAGCTTATCTATATCCCATGTAATGATTTTATCATTCCAGTTTAGTCCGAGGATCTTGGCAACATGAACTGTTCCACCTCTTAATCTATTTGAAAAGGTAGTTGCATACAATTTCCCACTTTTTAAAATCAAATCACTGCGAATTCTCATAACACTAACCGCATAATAATAAAAACCTTTTTTTTCATTATCATAGATAAAAAAAGAAATAATCGCATACTCACCGGCTCTGTTAATAGGGAAAATTTGGTCAATGGTGCTGTTAACCGTAACAAAATTATCACCTTCATTAAAAAGTTCACTTTTAAAACAAAGTTTTCCGAATTTATTATCCTCTTGAACGTAATATGAAACCAAATAATCTTTTATAGTATCTGTAGTAGCATCACTAATCATTTTTCTTTTTTTTGGACTTTCAATAGTATAACTGTCTAAAATGAATGTTACTTTCTTTGCACCGTTAAATGTCCAGTAATCAGCGCCTTTTAATTGTGAAAAACCTAAGAATGTATTGTAAAAATCAAGTTTTGATTTTTCATTCAGCACATATGGAATAAATGCTTTTTCATCACAAATCGATTCATACACAGAGTAATCAACATTCGTATATTTTGTTTTGGGTATACTAATAATTTGATCAGTATTCTCATTTGTTGCATTAAACTTTAAAAACATCCTTGAAACTATTTCACCGGTATTCACCCTGCTAAGATCGGTTGCAGAAAATAAAAGTTTTTTCAAATCTTCCTCTGCAAATAAACAGCTACAGCTTATTAATACTAAAAAACCTGCAATAATTTTTCTCATTTCATATCCTTTGGTACATAAATATCTATATTCAATATTTTTGTCAAGGTTAATCTTCTTGCTACAAAGAAAACCTTTCATAATAAAAATTATGTATTCTGAGTTTTTGATTTTTTATACATAGTTTTATAAAATCGTTCATTAGTGGCGGACCGCAAAAATAGACAGAAGGTTTGTCCAATGCTTTTATAGTAGAAATAAAAGTTTCTGTGATATCTGTATCAACTAAGGGAATATAAGTAAAATTTGAATTATCTTTTTGTATTTTCTCAAATAACTCATTCTCAAACAGATCACTGACATTTCTAACAGACCATATCAAAGTAATATTTGATCTAATCACTGATTTACTGAAACTTTTTAAAATAGAAATAAATGGAGTAATACCTATTCCGCCGGCAATAAAAACATAATTACTGCCATTATCTATTGGTGAGAAAACTCCATATGGACCATCAAAATAAAGAGAATCACCAACAATAATATTTGATAATTGTGCGGTATAATCACCTGATTTTTTAACAGTAATACTCATGAAAATTGTTTGAGTCTCTGAAGAAATAGTAAAAGGATGTTCCTCAAAACCAACAGCTTTAGATTTAAACCTGAAAAAAGCAAATTGTCCGGGATTTCTTTTTATTATAGTATTTTTATTTCTTTTGAGGCTCTTGCATAAATCAAGATTACTTGATTTATGCTTCCGCCATATGCGATATAATCGCATTAGAGGTAGCCTCATGCAAAATTTCGAGATAAAAAAAGTATTTTTGCAAGAGACTCTTTTAAATACTATTTTTGTAATAGAATCAGTTAACTTATCAACAGAAACTACGGTATATTTATTGATTTTTTGAATTATCAATCGTATACCTGCGTGATATATATACAATAGTATTGCAACTGCACCGATAACAATCATACTCAATTGCTTACCGGGGGTATTTATTGTACTTGATGCTATATTTACATGAATTATCATGCTTACTGAAGCTATTACTGAGAAATTATGAAAACATTTTACTTTTGAATAATCAATTATTTTGCTTTTCCAATGTATTCGAATAAAAGGATTTGCCATAAACAGTAAGGTAATGATTATTACTATAGCAAAAATGGAAAGTGCAATACCGCCGGTAATTGTTTGAAAAGAAATGGAAAATGAAATACTGATTTTTAGGATAAAATGTAAAATAGAACTTAAAAAGGCAATAGAAGCCAGAATTCCATGAAACATCATCACTTTATCATGACCAAATAATATATCAAGCAACTTGATTCTTGCAGAAATAATTAAAACTATGATAAAATAATAATAACTGAAAATACCCGATACCATTGAGAATGTATATATTTCAAATAAAGAATCAAAAAAATCAATACAATAAAAATAGGAAGGAATTAGTGGCAATGCAATACAAACTACTAGAAAACTAAAAATAAGTATCTTTTTTAACATAGCGACCATCCTATAATTTTTCAAAATTACATATCTCAAGCCCCGCACAAGTACCTGATTGTTTATCAATTAAAATATTCTTATTATTCAATAATTCATACTGAACATCAGAATAAACACTTTCTTTTATTACCCGATTCATAACACCACCTGAAGGTGCAATAAGCTCTCCCCCATTTATTTGAGATGCCTTTATTACTACAGTATATTTTGAATTGGTTAATGTGATATGAAGAATTTCATTTTCATAACTCATACTTTTAATTTTTGAATGATTATATGTTGAAAAATTATAAAACGTACCATTATGATAGATAAAACAGATAAAGCCTTTGAATTTAAAACCCAGAAATGGAATATTAGCTATTGACATAAATAATGAATTCTTAAAATCTTTGAAAGTATTACATTGAAGCCATATCCATGCATCAGGAAATGAATGTCCCCAGTCTTTTTCAATATAACCATGCCCATTGGTGAAATCAATTTTTTCATTATTAACGATCAATTCACCTTTTGTCTGATTCGTTACAGAAACAATACCATGATTACATTCCATTTTCGGGATATAGGAAAAATACCCCATAATACCGGGAGACCTTATACTTTTAGGATAGGAAACTGAATGTAAATAATCAATCCCTCCTTTCATTTTTATATCATCAGTATCGATGTCTATAAAAATATAATCTTTAGAAAATTGGTTGTTGCCGATAGTTATAAAAAATATTTTTTTGTCATAATAGAATTCTGAAATATCATATCTGATGTAATGGGTTTTATTTGTTATCCCATTAATGATTTGAATAAAAGCATGTTTATCATTTTTATTGAGTGAAACACCGGCAATAATTGAATATACCGATTTTAAATCAGCAGAAATATTCTTAAAATACCACCCCTCAAAATATTGATTTTTGTTTAAATTTCCCTGAAAAATATCTTTATTAAATATGCTCATATATGTACCACCAGTTTTTAATTAACCATAATTTTTATTAAAATTCAAGAGTCAAAAGAAAACTGATTGTTGGATTTTTTATATTTTTATTTTTTATCTATTAAGGCTCTTGCAAAAACAAATAATTATCATATACTATTATTTGGGTCAATTGGGGGATTATGAATAAAAAAAACATTTTATACAAATACTTTTTTTCTTTTAATCAGGAGGATGATACTCCGACATTTAAGATATTAATAATATTAATTACATATTACAGTATAACTCTTGCAGCATGTATTGCTGTTCCTTATAATACAATTATTGATTATTATAAGGGTTTTAATGTTATGACTCTATTTAATCTTTTGTTTCTATTTTTAGTTATTATTGGATTATCAACTTTTCTTATAACAAGAAACATACAATCTGTTAAAATAATATTCATGATAGCAATATGTTTATTTCTGATAAAAACAGTTATCGAAGGTGGTGGCAATAGAGGTTTTGGCTTTTTCTACATAATTACCGGGTTCTCAATTCTTTTTTATTTATTTGAATTACGAAATGGACTAATAACTTTACTATCACTGTATTTAGCAATTGTGATTCGTGTAAAAATGAACAATTTCAGTACAGAATCAATATTTTATGATACTGAAAATATTTCAAGATTTATTGTGTTATTGTCTGTTGCGACTTTATTAACTATCATTTCAATTACAATTCAGCATTTTTTAATACAATATCTTTCAGTTGCAGCATATATCGATGAAGTTACCGGTTTAGCAAATAGAACAAAAATAGAATATTTATTGAAACAAATTTTTTCAGGAAAAACCATTTATAAAAATAGATTCAGCCTTATAGGAGTAAAGATCAATCAATTTGCACGAATCAACTCACATCAAGGTTCTGAAAAAGCAGATTTCATTTTAAAAAAATATGCCGAACGACTTGTTTCGCTATTACCCGATTGTATTTTAGTCGGAAGATATACTGGAACTGTATTTCTATTTTTAACAGAAGTTTATAATTTTGAAGATATTGATGATTTAGCAAATAAACTTTTAAATCAGTTACAGGAGCCAATACAAATTGATGATAAAAGTGTCAGTCTTCAAATAAATATAGTCGTTACACGATACCCGGATGACGGATCTGACGGCAATAAATTAATTAATAACATCATGACCGGTATTGTGAAAGTAAATAATATACCGGGTATTTTATCATTTTATGATGAAAGTAATTTTATTACTGAGCAAAAAAAATATGAAATGGGTGAAGAATTGAGAAATGCTATTATTAATAATGAACTCTATATTGTATATCATCCAAAATTAAATTTAGATAATAACAGTTTTCATGGTGCTGAAATTCTACTGCGATGGAATAGTAGAAAATATGGAGAAGTATCACCAATAGTATTTATACCATTAGCAGAGGATTTAGGATTAATTCAAACTATTACCAAGTGGGTTTCTGACACTACAGCACAGGAATTAAAAATTATTTTTGATACTATTCCTCACAAATCTACCAACTTAATATTCGCAATCAATTTGTCTCCCCTTGATATTTCAGATCCCCATTTTATTGATTATTTATTAGAGTTTAGTAAAAACGAATGGATTTCACCATCTATAATTGAATTTGAAATTACTGAAGGAGTTATGATGGATAATAATCCGATTGCTGAAAACACGCTGGATTTTATAAGGTCAGCCGGATACAGACTTGCTATTGATGATTTTGGAACCGGTTACTCAAGCCTAAGTTACCTTCATAAACTTCGAATAAATAATCTGAAAATTGATCAAAGTTTTATCAGACCGTTAAATGAATCACACCCCGATTCACCAATTGTTGATGCAATAATATCAATGGCAAAATCATTGAATCTTGATATAACAGCAGAGGGTGTAGAAACAAAATTTCAGGAAAACTTTTTACGCGAAAGAAAATGTAATTTTGCACAAGGGTATTTATATAGCAAACCCATAAAAATAAACGATTTTATTGAAATTTTAAAGGGTTAAAAAAGCACCTCCAATTTCGTTTTACACGATGGAGGTGCTTTTTATTTACTAAAATCAAATTGTTCTTAAGAGCAGTAGCATCCGTGTTATATAACACGGATGCTATTTTTTATTGAACAGGTTTTGTAACAGTAGCCTGATCTAAAGCAACCTGAGTTTGAGCAAGTAATATTCCGTTTATTGAAGCACCTGTGTTTAAAGAAATCGCAGTTTGACTTAGAATAATACCTTCAAAATGAGAGCCTGTGTCTAAAGAAGCTTCACCGGCAATCTGCCAGAAAATATTTTTTGCCTGTGCTCCACCGGTTAGTAAAACTTTAACTGATGCACTAACTAATAAATTACCGGAAATCTGAAAAATCCAGACATCATTTGCATTACCATTAATTGTAACATCTGATGGAATAGTAACAGCACTTGTCCATTTATAAAGACCTGGTACTAGAGTTAATCCCCCAATATTTCCTGATTCTAAATTAAGAAAATCAGGAGTTACTCTACCGGCAGCATCGGTATAAGCTGTTTCCATATCAGAAATAGCTGTTACCATAGAAGTAGGTGTAGGAGGTGTCATATCAGAAGCATACATAAAACCTGTCACTTGAAGTGATGTTGAATATCCTGTTGCTTTTGTCTGAGAAAATCCTGTCATATATGATTCAGCAGCAGGACTTAAACCAATATCCCCTGTAATAACAGAATCAGGGATTGTTGAAATAGCAGTTTTCGCTAATATTACATAATTAACAGCCGAACCAAGACTAACCGGTGCAGGACCACTGCCAATTTCTGCAGTTGTAAAACTCCATACTTTGTTAGTTGCAATTGCATTTCCGGCCAAATCTTTACTGCCGGTTGTAACTGTTGCTGTATAGACTGTATTATTAGTCAAATTTACTGAAGGCGTAAATATTGCTTTGTTATTTAATGAATCATAAGTCACGGCTCCTGAAACAGGATTAGTCCCCTCGTTAAGAATAAAATTCGTATCATTAATTGTTGAAGAATTCATTTCTTCACTGAAAATGGCTGTAACTGTACTATTAATACTAATTGCAATACTTTGATTAACAGGAAATGTTTCATTAACTACTGGTGCTACGACATCAACTGCTGCACTTGTTGTAAAACTCCATACCTTATTTGCACCTAAAGCATTACCTGCAAGATCTTTAACGCCGGTCGTAATAGTTGCTGTATATTCAGTATCTGTTGTAAAAACAGCATTTGGTGTAAATATAGCAGTTTTATTTGAGGAGTCATAAGTAATTACACCTGCTATATCAGCTAAACCGTCTTTAACGGTAAAATTAACTGCAATTATTGTTGTAGAATCTAAAGATTCAGAAAATGTTGCACTAACTATACTACTTGTTACAATATTTGTAGTAGCATTCGCAGGTACTGTTGATACAACAGTTGGCGCTATTATGTCAGCTATGGCACTTGTTGTAAAACTCCATACCTTATTTGCAGCTAATGCATTACCTGCAAGATCTTTAACGCCGGTCGTAATAGTTGCAGTATACAGTTTATTATCAAGTAAATTAGCTGATGGTGTAAAAATAGCTTTGTTATTTACTGAATCATACGTAACAACTCCGATAACTTCAGTTGTCCCATCTTTAACGGTAAAATTAGCTGTAATTATTGTCGTTGAAGTCATTGATTCACTAAATGATGCTGTTATTGTACTATTCATTGCTATATCAATAGTATAATTAACAGGAACAGTTGATAAAACAGTTGGAGCAATTATATCAGGCGCAGTACTTGTTGTAAAACTCCACACCTTATTTTCAATCAATGCATTCCCGGCAAGATCTTTAACTTCCGTCGTCATAGTTGCTGTATACACTGTATTTTCAGTTAAATCTTGTGATGGTGTAAAAATTGCAATTTTATTAGTCACATCATAAGTAACCGTACCCAAAATCGTATCAAGACCCGTTGTAAGTGTAAAACTCGTACTATTAATAGATGCTGAGTTCATATCTTCACTCAAAGTTGCAGTAACTACTGTATTGATAGGAATATCAATACCGGAATCAATAGGGAATACAGAAATAACTGTTGGTGCAGTTTTTTCTAAATCCGGATCACTTTCTACAGCAGGACACCCTGTAATTGTAAAAAGAACCCATGTTGCAATAACCAATAAAGACAATCTGTTTTTCATTTTCATCATATACTCCTTTGTATAATTCTCTAAAGAATCCTTAAATATGTAGCATTTTCTATACCAACAATAATTAAATCTTTTAAAAGTAGAGTATAGAGGCTCTTGCAAAAATCAAGAGTACTTGATTTTTCTTCCGCCAATACGCAATAAAATTGCGTTAGAAGTAGCCTCTTGCAAAAATTCGAGAAAAGAAAAGTATTTTTGCAAGAGGCTCTATATGCGTTGTTATTTTCTAAATGCGATTTAAATCAATAAACAATTGCTTAAAAAAAAAAATTAATGCATACTACTTAATAACATTATGTTTGACAACGCACATGTTATGTTTGATAACACACATAACACGTGCGTTATCAAACATTTTTTATTCTAAAAAAATGTAAGTATTTTTACTGAAGTTACATAGAAATAAAAAAATGCTCTTATCATTGATATGATAAAAGTGTTTTTATAATAAAAGTTCATGCAAAAATCATGAGTTCATTACTTAGAAACTATTGAATTGATTCTGTAATTGTAGCCTGATTTAATACGACTTGTGTTTGAGTCAATGCTCTTCCATTCATTATCCCCCTCTTTTGTCCGGAAATGAAAACAGGGAGAGCAGGTACACCTACTCTCCCAATATAATTACTTATCCAAATAAAACTCGACTCTACGATTTTTTGCCAGTTCATCTTTATCAACATTTGGAGTTAAAGGAACTAACGGCTGATCA
>Ga0209318_1000068_pt1 | contig 137054 bp, 203 predicted proteins | sample RifGroE1_FD_183999 | JGI IMG/M metagenome (GOLD analysis project Ga0209318, IMG submission 183999) | Groundwater microbial communities from Rifle, Colorado, USA - Groundwater E1 (SPAdes) (version 2) | ecosystem: Environmental > Aquatic > Deep subsurface > Groundwater | place: Rifle, Colorado...
GTCCATGGAAGAAAGCTGTAGAGATTTCATAGGCCCCCCTCCTGTAGCGGTTCTTCACGCTTCCAATGATAAAATATTATACCTAACGTTAAATAGAAAATTCTAACGCTTGTTAGGTAAACTTTATGTAAGTTACTGATTATAAAAGATTTAAACCATGGGTGGCTTGGATTCTCAGGCAGACCAGCAGAGTTGAAACCCTTGCCTCTCTTACGCTGGTGGCGTATCTCATGACAATCACGGCAGAGTGACATTAGATTGTCCATATCCAGGCGCTTTGACGGATCGTCCTCAACAGGGATGATGTGATGTACCACTACGGCCGGCCGGATAACACCGGCACCTTGGCAATCAATACATAAGGGGTTTTGTTTGAGATACCAATTCCGGAGCCGCTCCCACGCCGTATCGTAGCCGCGCGCCCTGGAGCTGGGCCGCTTATCTTGGTCTTGTCGGTATGATTGTTTTTTAGTGTCTTGGATGGACTGGCAGGCAGGGCAGTACGTTGATGTGGTTAGATTCTTTTTACATTTTAAACATGGTTTGTTAGGTGTTTCGGGCATTTATATACTGTTGCACTCCGTATGATACACAATTGCCTCACAATACGCTTATGCTTCATGCTTGTCAAGAAATAAGAATTCATATGTCCTATTTTATTTTAAACAATGGTATATAAAACATTTGAAACGCTTTATTATCAAAGCTTTCGAAACAAACAAGACGCGCAATGTCCTATAATAAATCAAAGAAGCGCGATGTCTGATTCACTATCTTGAACCAATAAACAAAACCTTGAAAGCCTTTACAGTTAGGGATACCAAGACAAACAAGACATTCAATGTCTTATATTATGTTCAATATTTTGAATCTTTATTGCAATGACGAAAAGCCTTGATACGCAAAGCTATAAACATCAACAAGACAGTCAAGGTCTGACTATGAGTTCATAATCGTGAACCGATATAAAGATTTAAAGCTTTGGAAAGAACCAGGGGAAAAAACTTTAAATAGGACTGAAAGCCTTTATTATCAACATTCTTCAATTAAATTTAAAATACTTGGTATGTTTGGCATATGGATTGCATTAAAGAAAAGCAAGACCGACAATGTAAACACTAAATAGAAAGGAACAACCCATGTATAAAAGAACTCCCGACAAATCTGAAATATACCCTCCAGAAGAAGACATAATTAAAATAAGCCATATCACTCTTATCCATCAACTACAAAAGAAGATAAGCATGAAACAAACGGATTTTAACATTCTTTGGAAAAGATCCGCGGAATATCTGGAAAGTTTCAGAAACGACTTGGTTATGGTTTATAACCGAAAAATAAAAGAGGAGAAATAAATAAAATGATAAAAACAGCCAAAACAATCAAAGATTTTAAAGCCGATTTTAAGGGGTATAATATCCTTATCCCCGCGGGATCAACCGTATCAAATAATACAGCCCGCGGACCAGACGACAGCTATCATTTTTGGGTTGATTTTAAAGAACACGCTGAAAAAATAACCGGACATAAAAACAGTATCTTAAATCATGATCTTACTTACTACGGAATCAACGTCCCGGCTGAATTTTGTGAACCTTATTTATAAAATAGGAGATAAAACCATGAACGAATACCAGAAACAAGCAATCGACTTTTTGACAAAAACCGGCGCAACAATGGACATTATTAAAACGGGTCACGGCCTTTATTTCGAAGACGATAAACAAGAAAGAGATATCTATCAAATCACAATCAAACGAGACAAAAGGCAATACTCTTTCCCGTTCGGCCAGTCCATCGCCAAGTCCGGAATCTACAGGGATAAAGTAACAAAAAAAGAATATTATCCGGACGGATCACCGGTCAACCCATACGGTAACAAAAAAGTTTCACCATCTTTTCTATCAGATTTTTGCGTCTTTATCCCTGGAAAAGCGCCGTCTGAATACAACGTCCTTGCAGCCTTAACAAAATATGAACCCGGAACCTTTGAAGATTTTTGCAGCGATTATGGCTATGATTCAGACAGCCGAAAAGCTGAAAAAGTATACAAAGCCGTAGTAAAAGAACTCAAGGCGCTTCAAACACTTTTCAGCGATGAAGAACTGGAAGAAATGCAGGAAATAAACTAATTTGGCCATAACCTATACGGTTTATAAAACAGGAGAATAATACCATGAGACAAAAAACAATAACGAGAAACGTTTACAAATTTGAAGAATTGTCAGAAAACGCAAAAGAAAGGGCCCTATATGAATACGGCCTTTTTCTGTCCGCCGAAAATAACTGGCATGAATACGAGATTGAGTACTGGGCCGAAAAACTTCAAAAAATAGGTTTCCTGAACGCTGATATACGCTTCTCCGGTTTCTGGTCTCAAGGCGACGGCGCAAGTTTTACGGCCGACGTTGACCTTGATACTATCGTCAATTCATTGTTATGCTCTGATTATAACCGGTCTTATCTTGCTCTATGCACTATGCAAGATAAAAGCATAATCGATATTGATATTGACGTAACAAGAAATTCACACCATTACAGCCATGAAATGACCTGCGGCGTCAACATCGACTGGAATTGCTGGGATAAACCTATAAAATTTGAAAATTGGTTAATCAGTGTCGTTGACAGCCTTGAAAAAGATATTGAATCGTTACGGTATGATCTTTGCCGGGAAATCTATAAATCCCTGAAAGAAGAATATTATTATCAGGTTTCTAAAGAATCGTACAAGGAAACTTGTGACGCTAACGAATATGAGTTTTATTCAGACGGTTCTATGGCTTAAATTTGATCATAACACGCACGGTTTATAAAAAAGGAGATAACTGAAATGAAAATTAACACCACGAAAAAAGAAGAAATTTTAAAAGCAATTGAAACTGTTGAACTCAAACAAAAAGCCCGGCTTTTTAATCCTGATAGAATCACGGCCGGAATAAACGCCGCTGAAAAAATCCTTTCCCAGATGTGCCCGGAAAAATACTGGGCAGGTTCTACCATAGAATTTTATCCAGAAAAACTGCCCAATGCTTATAAATCCATCGCTATGGGCACTCATGTACGCGCAGAAAAATATCCTTCGGGATGGTTTATCACAGATATCCGCCGGGGATATTGCGGAAAAAAGGCCTATGGTTCCGGTCCATCTTCTAAACTTTTTTTGTCAGATCTTACAAAGACAAATTTAAAAACTGAATTCATCCTGTAAATTTGTTTTTGATCAACAGGTATACGGTTTATAGAATTTGAAAGGACAAAACCTTGACTTATTCACACATCGACAAACAAAACATAATCGACAACATTTACCAGACTCGATTAAGATTAATCAACCGGCACAAAATCGATTATACCAAGTCAGTTAAAATTTATATTTACTTCATGAATGCCTGGTTAGGCCGGGTATTTATTTAAAAAAGGAGAACGCTAAAATGAACTCATTTAGAAAGATCAACCCTGCAAGCCCTGAAACAATCCTCAACATGACGGACGAAAATCTTGCTATAATGGCCGCCATTACCGGCAAAGATATCAGTATCGGGCAGGCGCCTTTAATTGGCAGGTATGGCAACATTGACGGCAAAAGAATATCCGAGACAGAACCAGCCCATGCGGACCTTGACTTTGCCTTTGAATGGGCGGAATCGGGAGAATTATGCCGTATTTATGTGGGCTCCAGAATTCACGGGCCTTTGATGTCATGGTCAAGCGATGGATGGCGGAATTGTTACGGACACGGAAATCATGGAAAAAACGGGAGCCATGGCGGAACCTGGTCTTCCTCGTCAAAAGAGGTATGGGCTACAATGGCTGAAGCCCTGGAAAACAGATCATACAAAGTCAGCGGAATTATGATGCACAAAAACCGGCTGATTGAAGGCCCTGCGCTTATCGAAGCGCTTCAAGAAATCGCAAAAACAGAATAAATTTGACCTCATGCCCTACGGTTTACAGTTTCTGACCGCGGGACATAGGGTTTATAAAAACACAAGGAGCTCCATGAGAATAAAAGCAGGAAGAAAAAGCGACGGCCCTTGTGAAAGAGCCGAGGAATGCGCCCGGGAAAACGGCTTTACCTTAGAACGGGAGCCTTTTGGAAAAAGAGGAACAAACGTCGAAATATACTTAAACGGGAAAATGATAGGATACCGAAAAAGCTATCAAGGCGCTATAAATTTTATGAAAAAACACAAAGGAGAACCAAAACAAATGAGACCAAAATCGAACGTGAAAAATCCTACAGCTATGATAATTAAAAACATCCCCAAATCCTTAAGAAAGGCCGTAAATATTGCCGCTCAAGAAGCAGATATCACCGCCCAGGAATTACATCGCCGAGCGCTATTCTGGGCTATCAATAACATGAGCACCATTAAAAATATGGAAAACGTGATATAACGGAATAGCATACGGTTTATAGTTTTTGACCAATACGTGTATGGTTTATAAATTTTAATGAAAGGAAAAACAATGACTGAAATTTTTGAATACATTGACTCCCTGCCGGATAGAGTTTTCTTAGAGCTATTCGTTCTTTGGGTTATAATTTTACTGGCCCGGCCTAAAACCACCAATTAAAAAGGAAAACATCATGAATCTTAAAAAAGCACTGCCGGCCCTTGGTTTTTGTTTTGGTCTATTACTTGCATCCAATGACGGGAAATACTTTCCGGGGGTCAATATCGTGGGTCTGTTAGTCTTCGGCTTAAGCTGTTTTAAAATGAACAAGAATGGTGCGGTTTATAAACTTTGACCAAGTATAAGACGGTCGAAAAAACTTAAAGGAGAAGAAAATGCGTCAATGGATGGCCGATCCTTCCTTGATGTGTCGTAAGCATTTACTTGGTGAACATGTTGAACACCATATGTTTATCGGCGCTTTAAAAAGAGAAAAGAATGTGAACGGATACCTGGAAAAAGGCCTTTTAGAACCGCGATCTTTATTCAAGCGCCATGAAGAACTTGTCAAAGAGATGAAAAAGAGAGGGTATAAACACTCTTCTCCTTTAACTAAAGAAGACGCGACTTGCATATCTTACCTTACCGAAAAACAGAAAAAAGCTAAAATAAACGCCGCTGTATCTTACAAAGATCTTGTATTAAGATGCCCTGAATGCTTCAAACTCATGATGGAGGAAATACGATGATGACAAGAAAAGACATAGGAAAAAGAGTGATTGTATACCACGAAGAAGAATTTTTAACCGGTAGGATATGCCAAGTAATTGAGGGCAACCCTTCTATCAACATCGGGGTAGAATTCGACAAGCCCAAATACTACTTTCATGACTGTGGGAAAACTTGTTCTAAGGGCTTCGGGTGGTATGTAAATGAAAAAGATATTACCTTCGATTAGCCTGGATGAGTATTTGATCGAAAGTGATACGATCGATAAACTTTGATTGAACACGGTATGGTCAAGAAGTTTTAAAGGAGAACATTATGCAAGTAAACGAATACGCAAAGCACTTCTTCCTGTACGCAAAAGGCTGATATAGAAGATCGGAAGATCCATGGAAAGACTTAAAAAAGCTTAGGGGGATACACTTTCTAACAGTAGACGGGAAAGAAGAGAAAGATTTAATCCTTAACAAAATAACCCAATGCGCTATTGAATGTATTTTAGAACACCCAAAACACAGAACTTTAACTGAATTCCAAGAACTGTTAACCAAACTGTCCCCCAACTACTGGTTAAGGAACTTTAACAAACCCCCAAAACCCTATGTCTATGAAACCGAACTATTAGAAATATGCTTAAACATTATGCGCTTTTCTAACATTGAAAACTTGAACCCTGATAAGGATTGCCGGTTTGATGTTTTGCCATCTCCTGAATAACGGCGGCATCTTTTTGACCGACAGAGGGATGGTTTCTAAAATTTGATCATAAGGTGTATGGTCGATAATTTTTTAAAGGAGAAAACCATGAAAATAGAAACAATTAAAAAAGCAAACATATTACTGGATAACATCGATAAAGTGGATTTTTTAATGCGGGATTATGTCCACATCGGCATTTTTACGAATCAAGACAGAGGACCCCAAAGCAGTGAACTCGCCGGCGAAGTAGCAAGCATACTGATAGGTGTGATCAAAACAGAACTGCCTAAATTGCGGACAAAATACCAAAAACAGCTCGAAGAACTGTAAGACAGCACATGAGAGTTTTTACCGCCGCCCGAATAACACTAAAATTTTTGACCCCAACCTGTACGGTCGATAAAAATTCAGAAGCCTTCTTTTTGATCAAGAGGGGTATGGTTTCTAAAATTTGACCAAACCCCTTACGGTCGATAAAAACTTCTAAGGTCTGAAACCATCAAACAGAGAACGATTCTGGTTTTCTATTTTAGACATGTCCGCCTTTTCTAAAACCCTAATTCTTTTACGGCCCTTTATCACATCTTTTTTAACGACAAACACACGGCTGTCAAAATAAACCAAGTATCCAACAAGAAGGGGTAAAATTTTTTCACTCTCTTCCGTCAACCCCGCAACCTGTATAATCTTCTCAGGTACGGCAGACACAGGCATGAAACCGCCGCAATTGCCGAACTGATTCAACCCCTTACAATCTCCAGGAACCCAATGACCGTACATAGGGCTGCGGTTAGCGTATTTTGTACACCCATGAATAAAATCCAATTGGTTTTTATACTCAGGCCTTACAAAATATTCACACTCCATGCAAACAGAAACTACTTCCATTTTTATTTCTCCTTTTTTTTATATTTTTTCCAGCTCTTTGTCTATCTCATACCTTCTCCGGGAATTCAAAACAGCAACCAAAAGCCACGCCGGAAGCCAAAATCCGGCGGTAAACAAAGTCATGAACAAATGAAAAATATGACTAGTTTGACACGATTGACGCTTTGCTAACAGAACTGATTCTTTCATTTTTTTCTCCTCCGCGACCAAAAACATTACTTCTTCTGAAACAGTAGCCGTTTTTTCAATTCTTCTTTTGCCCGAAACGCTATAGGCTCTTTTTTTCTTGCACCACGATTGCAAACTATTTCTATCTCGGTCAGATACCCATCAGATGTTGACTGGTGGGTTATTAAGCTGGGGTACTGTTTAATCTTTTTCTTGAAGTCAGAGGCGCGGAACTCAGGAACACACATAGCCCTCGACAGGGCTGTAACAAACGGCTTTGATGAAGCGTATTTAAGGCCCAGGCTTTGCATATACAGAACCACGTCTTTTATTCTGTCGGTGAGCTTTGTGCTGGTGACTTTGTATGTCCCGTTAATAAACATATCACTGTAGTTTCCGCCGGAACCGGAAGGACTCCCTCTAAAAAACCCGATGGCGGTCGCGAGAGGAATCCTTGTTTCTTCGATAAAATCCTTTATCACAATATAATCTGGTCTTCCGTCTCTGACATACCCGTTCAGGAAATCGTGGAGAGACCATTTATTAACCGTCTTGGCCAAGTCGGGGATTGATATATCATCATTGCAGACAACGTATTTCGCCGGTATCCCCAAACTCTGAGCCACTTCAAGCCGGTGATGGCCGTCAATGACTTTAAATTTTTTGTTACCGTTGACTCTGACATGGCATGGATAAGCAGGTATCCAACCATGTTCACGCATTGCCTTTGTTAAAAATCTGATCTTTGAAACATCCCGGTTGATCGGATGGAGTTCAAATTTTTCATAATCTGTCGTTGACCTTACTAAATCATTCATGATACAATCCTTTCTATGTGGTTATTTATCCAAGCGACGACCCTCTCAAAAGCCTCTCTTCTTTGGGGGTCGTCGCTTCTAATCCTTTCTAATTGAGAAATCGCCATCGTTGAGAACTGCATTGCAGAAGATGCTCGTTTGATATCTTCTTTTTTTGGCTCAACATTAATTTTCTTATAAGCCCCGGCAACACTCTTGTTAAGATCCTTCTTTAATTCTTTGGCCTTCTCAGGGTCAGATTGTTTCAAGCTGTCAATAGCATCCACAACAGCAATTGCTTTTTCAGCCGTTTTCCCTGACCATCCTACTTTTGCGGCTGCGATGTCACGGGACTTACCTTCGCTTAGTGGTGGTAAATTTTCCACAACTAAAGGTTTGCCTGTTTTATGGACTTCCAGGTTTTTTGCACCGGCGGCAGCTTGTCTATCAGCCGCCCTCTTATCCTCAATCGCCTTCAACACTTTAACCTCCCTGGCTTTCTGTTCCTTGGTCTTCTCCCTCTGGACGTTGGAAGCTATAAGAATTTCCACCAGCTTATCCGGGTCGGTTTCTTCAATCTCCTGAACCGGGATGACTTCATGTTTGAGAGCTTTGCAGACATTCCAACGACGATGCCCGGAAATGATGGTGAAATCTAAGGTAACGATTACCGGAGAGGTAATGCCGTGTTTTTTTATGCTCTGATAAAGATCGTCGTCAAACGAATCACCATATATGAGGTTGTTTTGCGGGTGAGGTTTAAGACTATTAATAGGAGCATGATTCATCTCTTCTCCCCCACTTTAATTTTAAAATGTGATTCCCATTGAACCGGCACGTTACCTGATTTTTCCCACGCAGTAATCGTGGCCGGATTGATGCCCAAAAACGCCGCCGCAGAAACTTTCGGCTTCGGCGTATCTTTAAAATGATTCAGTAATTCTTTTACTTTCATATTGTATCCCTTCATGTTTCTTGCACTTTAATCTTTTAAAAAAGACTTGTCAAGTATTTTTTTTTATTTTTTTTTATTCATCATAAAAGGACGCACAGGTTTCGGTCCCTGGCTCCAATTCAGTGTGACCGGCGTCCTTCACAACAAATGCTCCTTTCTCAAATACTATCTCTTTAAATTTCTTATCACTGACGGCCAGCACCACCACATTCATATAATACTCTTTGTGATTAATACCCGTAGCTGCGTGAACCGCTTGAGCGGCCAACTTACCAGGCGACATTTTCAAATTTTTCCGGTAAATTATTTTGAGTCTCATTAAAACACCAAAACATAAATAAACTGAGCCACGGTTGATACGGTCAAAGACAACAAAATAACCGCCACGGCCATCAATAAAAAATAAATAATTATTTCAATAATTTGCATATTTCCCCCGCAAAATCTTTCAGTTCACCAAAAGCAGGACGGCACCTGAGATCCCACCCCCTATATTTATCCAAGGCTGTTTCTGAACTGTGACGAGCGGCCGGGCCGGACTCCCAACCAACATAAGGGTCAATCCGGACAAGAATTCCGCCATTGTCTTTAACGAACTCAGCCTCATCTTCAAAACGAACGTCATCAATTACCACCCCGGGGCAGTCGTTGTCTTGGAGTTCATTCAAGCGCCTTTTCATCTGTTTTGTCCAGTACGCCAGGTCTTGTTTACGCCGGATTTCAGTAGCGTGCCATTGAAGCAAATCACGAACAGTTGTTTGAGGAGGTGTATACTCCACACCGTCAATAAAATATTTTTCTCTCAACTGGCAAGCCCATTGTTTGTGATGATAACAAACCTCAAGGGGAATCCCATAAATCTGGCTAACTTCCTGTTTAACCGGGTTTGCAAAAGACGCCCTGACAAACCCTGTTAATCTCACCAATTCTCTGGAGGTCTCTGTTTTACCTGATCCTATTTTTCCCGAGATACCGATTAATTTCATCCTACTCTCCTTTTACCGCTGAAATTTTAGAAGGTATTCCTGCTTTTCTAAGAATATCCCCATAATGACTACATACCCCCACATTTCCTACTACATTTATCCCCCCCGGTTTACTTTTTATCAGGGAATGCAACCGGGTTAGTTTATCCTTCGTAGACCCCTCTTCTGGAATAAAGAAATCGACATATTCAACACCTTCGGCCCCCTCAACAATAGTAACCCCGTCACTCTGAGCGCCAAACTCCCTGTGGAGCTGAACACACCACACTTCAGCTCCGTCAAACACCCATTCCATTTTTACGCCGCATAAAACCTGCTCCGCTTTTTCATATACCTTTTTAACCGCCGACACAACTTCTTCGGGGATATCCTCTGCCTGTTTCCCCATCATAAACTCGTCGCCAGCCCCCGCCACCCCTTGGACAAAACCTCGAACAACAGCCCCAGACCACACAGACTTGACGCTTTCTTGACAGATAATAGATTTTATAGGCACGTCTTCTTCTTCCTTGATCATCTCAAAAGGGTCTTTCCACCCGAAAAAAGTGGAATAATACCCAGGATGCGGAACTTCCGGACAAGTCCGTATCCATTTCTCAGTCTCACCCGTTTTTTTACCAAAAACAAAGACAGCAACGTTTCTGGGAATAACCGTCGTCTTAGGCACCCTCAAGCCTATGGCCTGAGCCACAAGAAGGCCAAAAACTTTATCCCCAAGAAAGCGACTGAAATTATTAGGCCATAAAATTTCAGAATTTACAGGTGAGAAAGAATCAAAAACCTCTAACTCCCAAAAAATTATGTGATCATGAGCGTAACCGACTTTTTTCGGATGCAGACTAAACTCTATCCTTTCACCCGGCCTGGGATTCAGCCGAATCGGAAACTTATAAACCTCTTCCAAAAGCATAACACCCATGCCAACCGGCAACCGACACGCCCCCGGTTTATCGACACATTTTGGCGTGTCGCCAGGAGAAAATTCAATGACGCCTCCAAAAACAACCCCTGATACGCCCCCGTCATGAATAGAAATGCTCTCATTCACTATGACGTGGTAACCTTTTTCAAAAGCTTCATCCAAACACCTCATAACCTCAGAAACAGAACCGAGATCGAAGATAAGCGACGTCCCTTTAGGGTCGTCAGGGGTAAATCTCCGGATATTGACCGATGAAACATTTTTCAGCAGCCTCTCCACACCCTCTTCAACACAGGGAAAAGAATAATTCGGTTCCGCCCCTCTTATTCTGCAAAAAGTTTGTTCGTATCTGGTTTCCCCCGGAACAAACGAAATAAACTGAGCCACATTACCTCTTTCTGACAAGCTATTCAAAATCTCATCTTTTTTCATTCTCACTCTCCTTCAAATTATGCGTTATTTAGCGTCCTATAGGGTCAAATTCTTCGAAATCAGCTAAAGTGTATACTTTGATACGCGGCGCCCAAATTTCGGTTGATTTTCCCTTCTCTTTTTTGATCTTCCTCCAGGCGATCAATTCAAGGGCTGTCCCCGGGGTCGAAAGCCAATCTATAGCGTCTTGTCTTTTCTCGATCAGAATCTTTTTGTCGTGTCCGGAGAAATCTTGTCCGGCGGACTGGATACCAAGTACCCCGCGAGAGGGGTCGAGAGCTATTATGTCTATAATGCCCCACAGGTCTTTCCTAATACCTCTCTGACCGTTCTTCACCCATACCTGAGCGACGTACCTCTCAACGATACCCGCTTTCATGCCTCGGCTTTTCAGCAGTTTAAGAGTTCGTTCTGTATTTGACGACATCTTTTTTCACTACTCCTTTTTTCCGGTGCTCCATTCAGCATACCAATCCCTTTCCGCTTTAGTTAAATCCTTTCTGTATTTGACAACATCTTTTTTCCTTTTCAAATTTTCAGGGTAATCATACCACACATATCTTCTTGCTGTGTGTTTTAATGTTCCACATTTAATACACCACTCTAAATTTTCTTTTCCTTTTTTCACCCATTGGTGTTCACATTTCATTTAATTTTTCCTTTCATTTTGCCCGGTATTTCCTATTGGGGAAAAACCGGCTAAAAGCGGTTTTCCCTTATAGGAATACCGATATTCAATCGAAACCTGAAGCCCCGCAATGGGCGGGCATCTCCAAGGTCGTGTAACTTTATGAAAATCTGAAAAACGTTCAATACTCGAAATTTAAAGTTAGCCGCTTTTGAAGACAGGCTATAGACTATTGTTTTAGAATTAGCTTTAAAGTCGAAAAAATTGAACGGTTTTTGACATCTTCGATATCCTTTAAAGTAACTCGCGCTTCGTCTGCTTACTCCTGCTATTATCTTCGCCGTTACATTAGAGACTCGATTTTTCAGTGTGTATTTTTTTACCCAATTTTCCTGTAAATCGCTCCAGGCTATTGTTTCAGAATTAGCCATTTTTTCTGTTCCCTTTAGAGAAATTTTAAATTTATTTTAGAGTTCATCGCCTGTTAAAACCTTTGATATACTATTAACACAGAGTTACAAATAAAGCAAGTTTAGAGAACATTTAAAGTACAGCCTTTTTCGCTAACCAGGAGATAATAGCCCAGCAAGGTTCTCCAGCTTTTAGCAATAAATGCAATCTTTCCGAGCAGGCGTTCACCACAACCTCCGCCACAGGCTGTTGTTTCAGAGTTACAGAGGCTTTCATGGTGAACGCCCGCTCGGAATCGTTTTGTCGGGTTTTTTAGTGTTTTGTCGGTGTTAAAAATAGGTCGGCCGTCGGGTGAAAAGCGGTTAGATTTTCCGTGAAACATTATGGGTTTTTTATCCAATCTATGGCCTCTTGAAATAGCTCAATCGCTTCTTCTCTTGTAAAATAACCGGAAAACCATCCACCACATTCTTCCCTGACGCGGATTAATTTTCCCTCGTCAAACTCCGGGTCTTCATTCTTTTTAATGCTGAAAAGGCGATCATGACCGTATTTTTTAAAGCATAGTTTACCGGGCTTTGTTTCTTCAAAGTATTTCATTGTTCTACCTCGTTTCAAAAAGGATTTTATAAGGAGAGGTCTTCTTTATTTTATCCTGCATCTCGGAAGTTTCAAACCTCTCCAAGCGTATGGTTTTTATTTCCGCGCCAGTTACATTTTCAAAGTCTGCTATCAGTTTAAGGATTTCATCTGCCAATACTTCTTTTAAATTTTTATCGTTCATTATTTCCCCCCCCCCACAAAAATATTTCTTTATTTCACTTCTCGTTATAGCCGGTCGGGTCCATTCTCTTTGAAACCTTCTCCAGTTTTTGTCTTCATCCCCGGCAAAAGAATTAAAAGCCGGTCCGTCCATTTCTGCCGGAGCAATCTTTGACCACGCTTTATAAAGATATTCAGCCTTTTCGATGTCATAAGTGAATAAGGTGCTGATATGAACTCTTGTTATATCCTTTGGGGTGCTCTCGTTCGGAACATCGAAAAAACAGAGATGATCCTCCGGGGAAGCCGAAGTTTTTCTTGGGAACACTCTTGCAAGGCCTATCTCTCCCAGCATGTCAGTACCCTCCTGTTCCCGGATAAGGGGTCAAGTCTGTATTCTTTTTTACCGTGTTCGTGGATCATTGAAAAAATCTCCTCTAAGTTATCGGTTATGGTGTTGACCGCCTTGCTCGATACTCCTGCTGCTTTTATTTCTTCCGCTATTTTCTTTAATGTGGTTGGGCCTTGTCTATCGACAATAGACATAGCCGCTGAAGCCAGAGACTCGTTCGATCCTGAGCCTATAACTTGGTCGAGTTGAACGGCTTCCAGGACGCCGGTGGTTTCGTCGTTGTCGTAGAACAGTTTTACTGATTTCTTTTCAAACCATTCAAATGACTCTGAAGGCGGCGCAAGGTTAGCTTTGGCGGAATCAAGGCGGGTGTACCAGGAAGCCCGGGCGGGCGTTATACCGTATTGCAGGGCCTCTTTTTCGCTCATGGTATAAAAGGTATGGGCTATGCGGGCGGCACTTGCTAAAGCGGATGCGCCGCGTGCTTTGTCCATGTTCCCGTGGGTGTCTTTGGCGCCTTTAGATGTGTGGTGGACAATGGATATGGCGCAACCGGTTTCTTTGGCTATCTTTCGGAAGGACCGCATAACCATGTTGATTGCCCCATTGTCGTTTTCGTTGACTTGATGGCATTCTACAAATGGGTCGAGAATGAACAACTTAATACGCCGTTGGCGTATCTGGTTGACAATAGCCCCGAGAAGAGGTTCGTTTATAACGGGTCGGTTCCGGTCATCATATGAAACAAGGGTCAACGGGTTGTCGTAGGCTGAACTGTAATAAAAGTTTTCAAGGTCTTCTTTGGTTAAATTATATTGCTTTGCAGCCGCCATTATTCTAAGGGAGAGTTCGTCGAACGGATCTTCTGTGTTGAAGAGCCATACGGCCCCCGGTAATTTAACCTCGTCATGGGTGAGTCGTTTTCCGGACGCCACTGAGATTGCTTCGAGGATGGTGAGGAGGGATTTTCCTGCGCCTCCTGGGGCGATGGTGAGGGTGGTGAAACCGAGTAAATAGCGATGTCCGAGGAGCCATTGTCGGGGTTGAAGCTGCTCGATTTTGGTTTCTGCGGCGCATTTGACCATGGCTGTGGAAGAAATACCACTGGAAAACATCGCTTCTGGTGTTGCATTGCCTGGTCTGTCTTTTGCGTACTTGAAAGCGTTTGCAATTTTCTTTTCAAGTTCAGTCTGGTCCCAGGGGGGAAATGCCTTGGTTTCGTTCCAGTGCTCTGATAATAATTCCAGGGCAGTGGCTTCTGAGACATTGAAATCCCGTAATTTGCACGCAATTTGGAATGTAACAGCATCTCCTCCATTGCCTTGAATTGCTTCGGGTGCATAGCTTTTAAGCCATAGAATAGCTCTTTCAACGTTGGAGTTTTTGTCTGGTTCTGATATGGGGATGTCATAATCCTCTCTCCTTTCTGTTGGTATTCCTACGAAGTTTATTATCCATTCCGGCAGGGGGGCGGGGATACCTTTTTTGCACAGAACGTACTCCCCCTTTCCCTTCACGTGTTGGCCCGGTAAAGGGATCATCACGGGTATGTCTATTCCTTTTGCTAATTTGTCTACTCCTCTGGCGCAATACCCTTTGAATACGTAATGAACTCCCGCATTGGGGGTTTTCGCTTCCATAGTTTCTGGTAGATTGCCGTATTGATTTTCAAGGTTTACAAGGTTTATTCCCCCTTTTTTTCCTTTTTTGTTGTCGACATCAACAACAGTCAGTCCAGAAGCTTTTAAATTCACGCAAAAATAACAGTTGGGCCATTGTTCGACCCATTTTTCCAACGCAGGTATTTCGGAAGAAGATTTGGTACTCCATTCTATGCAGGGGTAATGTTTTTCATTACTCCAACGGGAGGGGAACAGCTTCCACCCCGCTTTTGCAAAAGGTATAGCGTTTAACAGATTTTTATTCATGAATGATAAGTTCCCTCGAAATCTTTAAATGGATATTTACTGCCGGGTAGGATGGGGAAAACATACCATCCTTTCTCGGCGAACTTTATGGCGTAATCATTCATTAGGCTCCCCGTCCAGGTCTTTTATTTGTCGAAGCAATATCGTTTTTAGAGCTTTCTCATATTCTTTTTTAGATTTAAAACTATTAAGGATTTTATTGCAGTCGGTGCAAATTTCAGCGCCGTAGTCGCTGACATAAGGGTATTTTTCCCAAGTCCAGAATTTGGTGTTTTTATGCAGGCATTCCAGCGTCGTGACGCGCCTTTGTAATTGGTCTATTTTAGATTCTAAGATTTTAAGTCTGCGGTCAGTAAGAACTAACATTTGTTTTTTCTCCTATAATAAGATTTTATTCATGAATGATAAGCTCCAAATGATGGAAATGAGCGTTGACTAAGTTTTTTAGCCCGCGGCGTTTTAGGGGGTAATGGAGAAACCATAGGTCTACAGCATCTATCCAATCACATATTTTTTCTGAATTTTTCTCCAACTCTTTATAATTCTTTAGCAGTCTGGTTTTTAAAACGATGAGGTCTGTTTTCATTTTATTTGTCCTCATCCAAAATGGCGATATCGTGCAACCAAGTTAAAAGAACTCCCGCGGTTAAAACTAACCACCACAAAAAAGTATTCTCGGGTATGATCGTAACCGCCAGTAGCGACCCAAGGTATGCGAAAATTAGATATCTGAACATAAAGTTTTTCATTTCATTCCCCCCAGTTAATAACCCAGTTCTTTTCTTTGCAAATAGCTATGATCAAATCTGAGTCTTTCATTGTTGGAGGACCGGGAACCCACAGGTCTCTTTTCTCTTGGAAAAAATGCAATCTTTCAACTTTTTTCCCGCCATATGGGCATGGGCCGCCATCCGCCCAGATATCAAACATTTCGGGCTTTGGATGCGCCCAAGCGTCTCTTCGCATAAGTTCAAGCGTGAGAGCGGGTGGCAATTTACCAAGTTGGCATCTTAATATGCTGACCGGGAAGAAAGCAAAGCTGCACCGTTCTGCAAAGCTGCACTGTTCCGGGAAGTTTTTGATTAACGAATAATCCCCGGTAGGGCAGTGTTTGACTCTATGATAGTCAACAGGAAATAAATCAAATTCTTTTTGTGTGTACTTTTTCATTTCACCAGCTCCTCTATAATTTCCTTGTTTTCAGTGAAAATCGCATCAGGCCTTGCAGAAATCCCCTCCGCTCCTCTAAACATAAATCCCCCGTTTTTCCATACCGGGTCGAGATCTGCCCAGTTGATTCCTTTTGTGTAGAGCAATTCATGCAGGTCCGGTGTCTTTTTGTTTTGGAGTTCCTTGTGCGGGAAATGAGCCTGGGCCAGCATTTGAATAGAATTTCTGAGCCAATCTTGTTGCCTCCAGATGAAATAATTACACACCTCTTCCTTTGGGATATTGAACACCCGGCAGTCGAATAGCCCGTCTTCGCCAAAGGTTTTTGAAAACTGAACCGAGGCCATACCCGCTGCGACTGAACACATTTTTTGGATATTGTAATCAAACCATGCCTCGGTTGTTAACAGTTCGTAGTCTGTCAATAATAAGGAGATTTCATCTGATTGAACGTAGGCGCATTTAGCGCCCTGTACTTTCGCTAAAAGGGTCAAAGCGGTTGAGCCCATACACTGTCTGAACATATCGTCAAAAGGTTTGTTGCATTGACGAGTCAGCGTGTGAAAGGCCTTGCCGTCCAGTCGCATTATGACTGGCGTTCGCCGGGTGAGTTTTAACCGGTAGCGGTCTTCATAATTCTTTTTCATTCTGTCGCCTAAACTGTCATTCTTCATATAAACCCCCTTTCCTTCGCCAACCATTCCGGCATTGTTATTTCCACGGCCTCACCGACCTCCACAGGGTCAGAAACTTCGATTTGGCTTTTGGGTATCCATACAGCGTCGTCTTTATTGCCTGTCTCGGAAACAAGGTACGAACGCTCTGTTTCATGATGAATTTCTAAGGTGATTTCGATGTTACTCACGATTGCTCTCCTTCCATAAAGATCTGAATTTTTCCAGCTTCTCCGCTGGGATAGACACCTGGGCCAGCTCATACCGCGATATGTCCGCCTGAGTTACTTTGATCATTTTCGGGTCTGTTTCATTGAACAGTTCCGTGAACTGTTTTTGGGTTAAGCCGAGTTTTAACCGGATCAACCTTATTTCATAGCCTATTTTTTTCTTGATGTCACACATTCTTTTTCTCCTTTTCGTTTTGCATTTTCCCTATAAGATCCCAAACATCTGTTTCGTGTACGTAGTTCCAATTGCCGTCTTTTTTGCCTTCTTCATTGAAAGGCCGAATCTGCTTTCGGTCTTTGACGAATTTATAAGGGTTAAATTCTTTATCCTTCTGTAAGAGGTTTTCGTATTCCTTTTTTGTATCGGGATCTTTGAGAGCTTCTGCTTTGAAACTTTTGTAACTTAAATCGTTCATTTCCTTCTCCTTTATATAGTTAAGGGTTTGCCATCAGGTGTACAGTATAAAAATACTCGTGTCAAGAGTATTTAAAATATTTTATGGAAAGAAAAAAAACTCTTGACACGAGTATTTTAGGTCTATAATATACATCTCACGAGTAAGCCGTAGACCTCGTTAATGGGGAGCGGGCCAACAACAAAGGAGAAAATTATGGATTTTAACATTTTTAAAAAGGCAATGGAATCCCAGTTTGCAAAAATGACCGGGGAGTTTTTTGTAACTGACGTGGACAAAGATGAGATGTGGAATCTTTATCTCAACAGTTTCCCTCCTGGAACAAACGAAATTTACAGAACAAGACGGGAGTATGACTGCCAATGCTGTAAGCAGTTTATCCGGGCCTGCGGTAATGTTATTTCGTTTTCAAGCGGAGAGAGGATGTCTATCTGGGATGTTCAAGTGGATGGCGCTTTTAAAGTGGTTGCCGAAGCCATGTCAAGATTCGTTAAGGCTGCGCCGGTTAAAAACGTTTTCCGGTATTTCCAAAACAGAGTCGGAACTGACCACAATGTTCAGATGGGCGAGGAAGGGAGAATGATAACTTGGAACCATTTTTCACTTGATTTGCCCGCGAGCGTTGTCCGGCCTGCGGACTCAATTGATTCTTTGATCGGTGAAATTCGTAGCAGTCAGGAAGTGTTTTTCAGGGGGCTCAATGAAATAACTGTTGAAGCTCTGGAAACGGTTCTGGAATTGATCGCTCAGAATTCTCTTTACCGGGGGGAAGAACATCAGGCGGCGGTAAAAGCTTTTTCCAAGCTCAAAAAAGAATTCGATAAAAGCGCCGAAAAAATTGATTTTTCATGGATTCACTCCGGTGCAAAATGCGCCAGAATTCGGAACACTGCAATAGGAACTCTTCTGGTTGATATTTCTAACGACATGCCGCTGGATCAGGCCGTCAGGATGTTTGAATCGAAAGTCGCCCCGGCCAATTACAAACGTCCTACCGCCCTTGTTACCAAAGGCATGATTGAAAAAGCCCAGAAAACGGTGGAAGAACTGGGCATTGAATCTGCTTTAAAACGTCGGTTCGCTGTTGAGCAGGATCTGACCATTAATAACATTCTGTTTGCGGACAGGGCCACCAAAGTTTCCATGAACGTGTTTGATGACCTGAAAGACGACGTTTCCGTACCAGTGAAGTCGTTGGAGAAAGTCGAAGAGGTCAGTGTCGGGGCGTTTGTTGAGAGCATTCTCCCCCAAGCATCCAGTATATCTCTTTTGTTTGAAAACAGGCATTGCGGGAACCTGGTGTCTCTGATTTCCCCGTGCGATCTTGCTGCCAAAAATATTTTCAAATGGAAAAACAATTTCTCCTGGTCGTATAAAGGGGAGTTTGCCGACTCGATTAAAGAAAGAGTGAAGGCCGCCGGCGGGAGTGTTACCGGGGATTTACGACTGTCCATTGGCTGGTTCAATTATGATGATCTGGACAATCATCTGGTAGAACCAGGAACATTCCATATCTATTTTCCATCAAGTAACCGAGTTAACCCCATCTCTTTGGGGCAACTCGACGTAGACATGAACGCAATGAGTGGTAAATCCAGATCCGCCGTTGAAAACATAACTTACCCGGAAAAGAGGAGGATACAGGAGGGGTACTATACTTGGTTCGTTAACCAGTTTACCAGGAGAGAAACTGTAGATGTGGGTTTCACTGCTGAAATGGAGTTTGAGGGAAAGATTTACACATTCAATTACCCTAAAGCGGTTGTGGGCAATGTTATCGTGGCAAAGTTTAAATACTCTCACACAAACGGGATAGAGATCCTTGAGTCTCTTCCATCAACAGAAACCTCTAAAATTGAATGGTGTTTGTCTACCCAGAAATTCCATGACGTTTCGATGATTATGAACTCTCCAAACCATTGGGATGGTAACGAAACAGGCAATAAACATTATTTTTTCATGCTTAAGGGATGTAAAAACGTTGATTCAGCCCGGGGTTTTTACAACGAGTTTTTGAACGAGGGGTTAACAGAACACCGGAAAGTATTCGAAATTTTAGGATCTAAAATGAAAGTAGAACCCTCGGATAACCAATTGAGCGGGTTGGGCTTTTCTTCCACTCAAAGAAATCATGTTTTCTGCAAAGTCGCAGGAAACTTTACCAGAACAATTAAAATCGTATTTTAAGGAGAACCATCATGTTTATTATGGCAGCGAAGAAAAAATTCCGTTTTGAGACACCCAAAGGTTTTTTGACCGTCGAAGATCTGTTTGATTGCCCCTTGATCAGCCGGAGCGGTACTGGTGTGTCTTTAGATAACATCGCCAAAGGCATTCATCGGCAGCTCAAGGCCACGGAAGATGAGAGCTTTGTTCTGGCCTCCAGTAAAAAAGATACTGAACTGGAAACAAAGCTGGAAATCGTGAAATACGTTATCGCTGAAAAGAAAGCAGAACTGAAGCGCCGGGAAACCTTGGCCGCGAACAAGGCTAAGAGGGAAAAGATTCTCGAAATCATAGCCTCTAAGGAAGACGATGGCCTGCGTCAGTCCGGCGTGGATGACTTGAAGAAAATGTTGGCCGAGATGGAAGCTGTGGAAAATAACGCTTAAGAAGGTGAAAGGCTCTCCTCGGCTAATTTTTAAAGGAGAGCCTTAAAAACAAAGCCGGAATAAAACGGGAAACCGTGAAAGTGAAGGTGTTTTGATGGCTAAGATAGAAGTTCAGAAGACTAAGACTTACACTCTGCATTTAAACGAGGCTGAGTTAGCTTTTCTGTGTGATTTATGCGAGAAATACTGGAAGACGTATCCAAGCAGCCTTAATGAGGCCGCAAAGAGTGTTGCGAGGGTTATCAATGAGGGAATAAACGCTTGATCGCCTTCAACCAAAAACATAACCTTTTTATTTGGTCCGGTCGGTATGAAGACCGGCATAATCCCCAAAAAGCCGGGTTCACTTGGCATGAAGAGGGAAAAGCTTGGGTCACGCCGTCGGTCTATATTGCCTGCCAGCTTTATGGACAGTGCGACAATCTCGCAAAGCAAAGGCTTTCCAGGGTTGTCCGCAATATCAAAATGTCGGCTGTTCATGAAGAAGACCCTTTGTCGATTTTCCGGATTCCTCTTCCCCCAGGAAAAGCCCTCTACCCTTTTCAAGCTTCTGGGATAGAACACCTTGTGACTCAGTTACGGTCTGGCAGGAAGGCAGTAGCGTGTTTTGACGAGCAAGGTCTTGGTAAAACTGTTCAGGCAATAGGGATTGCAAATGTTTTGGGTTTAAGTAAACTTGCGGTTGTTTGCCCTGCTCATCTTCGGTTGAATTGGGAAAAAGAAATAAACGGGTGGCATTTTTTCAATAAAGGCGTGAAGGTAATTTTAAAAGGGTCTGACAGTTTTGATTATGCTCAGTCCTGTGTTGTTTCTTACGAGCTTTGTCATAAGATAAAAGATTTCAATCCAGAGCTTCTTATATTGGATGAAATTCATTATGTCAAAACTCCTGGAACAAAGAGAACCACGGCCGTCCTCGGTAATGTTGAAAAAAATATCAAAGGTTTGGTCATGGATACCAGAACGATCTTTATAGACGGAACTCCTTTACCCAACGGCAAACCCAACGAACTTTGGCCGATCCTTTTTAAAACGGCGCCGGATGCTATCTCATACATGAAACTCTGGCCCTTTATTCAAAAATTTTGTGAGATATGGGAAGATGGTGCTGAATATAAAGTCGTCGGCGCCAAGAACAAAAAAGAGTTATTCACCCGATTGCGTGGATCAGGTTTCATTCTGCGCCGACTGAAGAAAGATGTTCTAAAAGACCTTCCCCCCAAAGTTTTTAAGATGGTTGTTTTTCCGCAGGACAGTAAGACCAGGAAGATAATTGACAAGGAATCCGAGTTCAATGAAAAAGAAATCCTTCTTCACGGCGCTCCGGTTGGAACAGTTTTGCCTGAACTCAGAAGAGAAATGGGCTTGGCTAAAGTCGAAGACTCTTTGAAATATATAACCGATCTTCTTGATGGCGGGGTAAAAAAGGTCGTAGTTTTTGGCCACCACAGGGATGTGTGCTTTGGGTTGAAAGATGGTTTGAAAAAGTATAACCCGGTAATTTATATCGGTGGTTTGAGTGACAAGGCAAAAATGTTGGCTGAATCAGTCTTTCAAACGGATTCGAGATGTCGGGTATTTATCGGCAACGAAGCGGCGGAAGAAGGAATAACTTTGACGGCCGCCCAGAACTTAATCGATGTGGAGCCGGAATGGGTTCCCGGAAAAAGCGACCAAAGGTATGACCGTCTGCACAGAATAACCCAAACAGGCAGCGTGGTTATCCATATTTTAGTCGTTGAGGGTTCACTGGATGCAAAGATACTCGGCTCCGCTGCAAACAAGAAAAAAGATAGCAAGGAGGTGTTGGATGGACAGCATTAAAACTGGAAGCCGGTGGCGTCGCCCCGGGTACTCAAAAGACAAAGGGCCTTATAATGGGTACACTGTTTTGTTTGTAACGAATACTAAAAATTTGAGCGATTTTCACCCGCCCCAAGTCGTATACCGGGGCGACAATGGAGGAAATTGGAGTATGCCTCTTTCAGATTGGCCTGGAAAGCTTATCCCTGAAGAACGGGTTGGTGGCCATGTGCTTTATTCGAAAGAAGATTTTGAAGATGAAAACCCCCATAATATTGAAGCTGTGGCTGATTTAGTCTGTAATGGCGGGTTAGGTATTTGTATGTTTTGTCTGGCGGCTGAATCGGAACTTGATTACCCTTGCAAGGAGGTGTTGGATGGAAAAAGTTGAGAAGGGGGAGAATAAAAAATGAGTAGCCTATATTGGGATGATTTTGAAAGACGTATATCTGAAACTGTTTCAGCCGTTAATTCAAAAACCAAACCCCCGGTCAGGCGTGTGGCTGTTTTTATAACGAACCGGTGTAATTTCAGGTGTCATTACTGCAATGTAAACCAAAACGAAAAAACATTATCCGAAGAAGCTTTTAATGGCATCATTAATCGCTACGGGAGTGGCGCGATAATCCATATAACTGGTGGTGAGCCTTCCGTTGTTCCTTGGTTATACTCTTATATGGAAAACAGAAAGGATGTCCGGTTTCATTTAAATACTAACGCCTATTTAGCTCCTCCTAAAAACATTAAAAGGTTAAAAGTTTCACTGGACACTCAGTATAAAGATTATTTTAATTTTTTAATTGGGGTTAATTTTAACGCTTTCGATTCGGTGGTGGAAAATATAAGGCAAGCGTGTAAAAATACGGTTGTCAGTATAACCTATACTTTGACAAAAGAAAACCATAAGGATTCCGTTGAATTCGCCAAATGGGCGTTAAAACAATTCCCCGGTCTATACGCTGTTTTTTTCAGTGTTTACAAAGGAGATAATAAGAGGTTTAAGTTTGATGATTTGTCAGTTAAAGTTTTTTTAATCAGGTGTTACCTAAGTTGAAAAAGAGCCTGAACCCTGAGAGCTTGGAACTTATTAATGAAACAATAGATGAAAAGCTTAGGCTTATACAGGGGGTTAGATTCCCTGAGAATAAAAGAGAAAACTCGTGCTATATCTCTATGTCTGAAAGAGTAATTTCACCCTCTGGAGAAATCTTCAGGTGTTCTCATTTATACCGGGATAAAATTAACCATAAAGACAGCGAAAAACATGAAAAATGTTTGTATGGGTGCAACAGAAGATTAATAAGTTTTAATGAGGAAGTTGAAAGGAGGATAAAACGTGTATATTTATGACAAGCAAAAGAACGAGATAGCTGGAAAAACAGCTTTTAAGGAAGGCTTATAATGCCAGAACAACAGATATGGTACGTCTGTGAAGAATGCGGCTGCCGGGTCCCTCAGTCGGGCATGACGAAAATTAAATCCGGTCCTGATTTCGTCTTCAGGTGCGCGAAGCACTTGACCAAAGTTGATCACCGGGAAGCGACATGCCTGTGGCCTGGATGTACTGAGATTTTCAGTCAGTCAAGGAGCGGTTATATTTCAAAGTTCTGCCCCAAGCACAGAAAAACGAACGCTGTGAAAGTAGCCCAGGAATATCGGGAAAACCACTCTGAGACTTTTGGGATTAGAATTAAAAAGCGGTCTATGAAGCTTTATGACCCGTCGAAGATACATTGCGCTAACCGGTTGGAATGCTGTGGCAAGTACGACGGCTACGCATGTTTACCCTGTAAAAACTGCCGGGATTATCGGCTTGAGCACGGTAATGTTGACCCGATGGCTATGAGGCGGGATGGGGAAGCATCAAGGTTGTGTTTATAAATAAGGAGGAAACATGAAAATTTATTGTTGGCTTGTAGGATTGGCTATTATTATTGGGTTATTGATCGGCGTGGTTTTGCCAGGCTTGATCTCGTCAAATAGCTCGGAATTGTTTTTGATTGGGGTGGTTTTGATAATCGTATCAATCCCGCTCGTTTATTTCATAGGAAAGAAAATATATAAGGAGATTCAAAATGCAAAGATTTAAATGGTTTTTTGTTTTGCTGGTGCTTTTGTCAACGGTTGCCTGTTCAAAGGTTCCTGCTGGTCATGTCGGGGTAAAAGTGTACCTTCTTGGTGGTTCAAAGGGTGTTGAGTCTGAGCAGTTGGGCGTGGGGCGGTATTGGATTGGATGGAATGAAGAACTGTATCTGTTCCCTGCGTTTACTCAGAATTACGTATGGACCAAAGATAAAAACGAAGGCAGCCCCAACGACGAGTCAATATCATTTCAAACAGTTGAAGGCATGAGCGTCAACGCCGATGTCGGGATTTCATACTCAGTTAAACCAGAAAAGGTTGCAGAAGTATTTCAGAAGTACAGAAAGCAGATGGGTGAAATAACAGATATTTATCTCAGGAACATGGTGAGAGACGCTTTCGTGTCAATAGCGTCCACAATGCCGGTTGAAAACGTGTATGGCGCTGGCAAGGCAGAACTTTTAAAATCTGTTGAGGATTATGTTAAAAGCCAGTGCGAGGATATGTTCAATATAGAGCGTATTTATTTAGTCGGTGATCTTAGGTTGCCACAGCAGGTTACGGCGGCTCTAAATGCTAAAATACAGGCTACTCAGCAGGCCCAGCAGGTGGAAAATGAGATTCGGGCGGCAAAAGCCCAGGCCGAAAAGAAAATAGCCGAGGCAAAAGGTGAAGCTGATTCATTGCTTCTTGTTGCTGAATCACAGGCCAAAGCCAATAAAATTCTTGCGGCATCTTTGACCCCTGAATTTGTCCAGTACCAGGCGTTGAAGCAATGGGACGGCAAATTGCCAGGAATAATGATACCGGGCGGTGCCGTTCCGTTCGTGTCGGTGAAATAATAAGCGCGTTTTTAACAAAAAAAAAAAGGAGAAGTAAAATGCTTGAAAGTTTGTTTGAAAGATTGGTTGTGGCTGTAGAGGGTTTGCTCATTGAATCGAGAAAAAGAACTGAAATCGCAGGAAATTGGGTACAGGTTGAGTTGCAGGAAACCCAGACCTCGGTAAAAGAGATGCCGGATTTTAAAAAGCTTAGTCCGGGGTCTCTTGAAGAAGAGCCCATTGGAGTGACTTCTTTCAAAACATATGAACAGCTTCTTGAAGAACACGGCCTCCCGTACCTCAAAGGGTTGTGTGAAAAACGTGAAATTAACTTCCCAAAGCTGGCTCGGTCCAACACTATTATCGCTTTGCTGAAGGATAGCGACAAAGAAGCTGGTCTACCGGGTTCCTGTTTGCCTGAAACCAAGGAGGCTGCCACACCCGGCCCGGAAACATCCACCCCGGCCGACCCTTTCGCCGTGGAAGCGCCCGTTGTCGAAGACCCGTTCGCCACTACTCCCGCACCTGAAACCGATCCTTTGGCGGGTTCTGAACCGGAATCCAAAAAAGAAGTAACCGAAGATGAAGTGAGATCCCGGATGTACGAGCTTAAAAAGGTTTATGATGCCAAGTTCGAAGGTCAAGGCATCGGCATGATTGTGGCTTTTCTGGAAAAACAAACCGGCGTCAGGGGGTTCAACACTTGGGCGGATAACATCCCTAAAGAAAACAGGAAGAAAGAGTTCTCCGCTATGCTTAAGATAGTTAATTCTGAAATATCCGGGATGTCCAAATAATGAGTGAACATTCTGAAATCAGCCCCAGCGGGCTTCACCGAGTTTTGAATTGTCCAGGCAGCGTTCGTCAATGCCGGGGGTTGGAGAGTAAGTCTTCGATGTACTCTATGGATGGGTCAATTGTCCATGACTTGAATAAACTCTGTTTACTTCGGGGTCAAGATGCTGAAGACTACCTTGGGTACTGGGGTTGGTATAATAAAAACAATGCAACCGGGGTGCAAGAATTAAAGCCGACTGACAAAGGCCTGCTCCGGGTTATCCAGATAACAGAAAAGGAGGTACAAAGTAGTCAGATATACCTTGATGTGATTCGGGCTTCCCGGGCAAAACACCCCAGCGCCGAATACAAAGTTGAAGAGAAGATGGATATGGGTTGGATATCCCCTGGAATGAAAGGGACCGGGGACCACATTATCCGGGAATTTTTTGGAATTTTGATCGTCGATGACTATAAAAACGGGTTCAATGAAGTGGAAATTGAAATGAATCCCCAGTTTCTTACTTACGCTCTCGGCGCCCTCGGTCCCAACAACGATCAAGCCATTGAAGATGTTATGATCCGGGTTATCCAGCCCAATGGGATGCACCATAAAGGACTAGTGCGAAGTCAAGTTCTATCAGTAAAGAGAGTTTATAAGTGGAAAGACGAGGTTCTTCTTCCTGGCATCGCCAGGGCTCAGGACCCAAATGCGCCTTTAATACCCGGAAGTTGGTGTTTCTTTTGTGAAGCTTCCAGGCAGCATAAATGCCCAAAGCAAACAGAATTAGCCGTTGATACTATGTTTGGTACTCCGATTGATCTGACAAAGGATTTTCTGCCAGAGCCGCCCGACCCCAAGACGTTGAGCCGAGTCCGGATGGATAAGGTACTGAAAGTGGCTGACATGATGGAAAGCTGGCTCAAAGCTGCAAAGGAGGAAGCATACAGAAGATTGGAAGTAGGAGACCCGGACGCGCCGGTTAATTTCAAACTGGTGGACGGCCCGTTAAGCGACAGGAAATGGGCGGATGAACAAAAAGTCGTCGAAGCGTTTAAACCTTTAGGTGTGGAAGTCTATCAGTCACCAAAAATTAAATCCCCGGCTCAATTGGAAAAAGATTTGGTTAAAAAATATAAACCTAAAGAAAGAGAGGAGAAAATCAAACCGCTGTTGGCAGAAAGAAAACGAGGCAAGCCGGTCATGGTTCCGATAACAGATGAACGGCCGTCAATAGTTGATAAAATGTTTGGATAGGAGCCTGAAATGGAAGATAAATGTTTTAAGATCGCATGTGTGCTCGTGTCGGGGATTATCAGCTCATTCTGGCTTGGAATTTTAAGTGTTGAAGTTTATTTCCTGTTGTGGGCGCTTAAACACTATAACGTTATATAAAAACAAAGGAGAAATAAAATGAAGATAGGTTCAGAAGAGATTTCCGGGATAATGGAGTTGTTTGAAAATGCTGAAGATTTCCGGCCTCTTGTTAAAAAGGTACTAAACGTTTTGACCAGCTTCGGGCCGGAGATAGAAGGTATCCCTAAAAAGGTATCTAAATGGCTGGTTCAGAATCGGATTGAATCTGTTAAAATGTACAAGGCGGCCGGTTTCACAACAGAACAAGCCGTCGACATGACCATGGACGACGTTATGGCGCTTAAAAGAGCAATCCGCTCAATAAAAACGAAGGAGAAATAAAATTATGGCAAGTAAGACAGCACATTCAGAAAACAGCACAACCCCGGAAGTGGTGGTAACATTTCCCAATATTTTTAAACTTAAGAGCTACCAGGGCGGAACACCGTCGAAGTCAATTCGGTTGCTGTTCAACAAGACGAACAAAGAGCATATGGACTACCTGAAAGGCCTGGTTGCACAGATGAACGCAGTTCTGGCCGAACAGTGGCCCAACGAAGCCGAGCGCCCCCGCATCCCTATGGTTGGCCATGACAAGTCAACCATTAAAGACGGCGATAAAAGCTGCAATGGCCAGGGAATCCCTTATAAAGAAAAAAACCCGGAAGTCGCCGGCCACTACTTTTTGACTGTATCGAAATACCCCAATGAAAGTAACCCGGACGCCACCCTGCCCATTGTTGATCGGAACAAGGCCGATATCCTGAACGCCGGGGAAATCTTTTCCGGGTGTTACTGCAAAGTGAACCTGAACGCCTATGCCCGCACCAGAACTGACAACAAAGGTATCAGCCTCGGCCTCAATGGGGTCCAGAAAATCAAAGACGGTGAAAGAATTGGCGGCGGCGGTGGCCCGAGCGTGGACGATATGTTTGAAGCGTCAGGTGCATCTGATCCGTTGGCCTACGGCAAGGAAAATGACTTCTTCGGGTCGGTGTCTGTTGTTGATGACGATATTCCTTATTAACTTTTAATTACCCGGGGCGTGGCGGAATAGGAGTTGATATGCGACTGAGAATGAATGATTACGATAGAAGATGGAACAACAAAAGTAGACGATGGGTTTATAAGCACCGTGAAATTATGGAGTTAAAAATAGGCCGGCTATTGGAAAAAGGAGAACATGTGCACCATATTGACGGTGATTATTTAAATAATGATCCAAATAACTTAAAAATAGAAAGTCTGCCCAGCCATATGTCTAAGCATTCGCCCGTATATCAAAGAAAATTTAGACCAGTTAAACGAGGGGTTCAAACCCCCGCCGCCCCAAAATAGTAAAGACGAGGAAAGTAATGGACGAAAATAAGCCGTATAGCGAGAAAGATTGTCAAGATGCCTTGTCTAAAGGGTTTGATTTAGATGATTGGATGGATTACCAAAAATATTATAAATTAGGCGAAGAAGCATAACCAATAAAGACCGGCACCGGGTTGGCCGGGTGGATTTTAAAAAAACAATAAGAAATTAACGTTTCTGTTCTTCAAGACTGCATCCACAGCCGGTCTTTAACAAAATAAAAAAAGGAATTAATTATGGCGGTAAATGACGGTGAAAAAGAAAGATCGATCAAGGTGTTGGAAGACCTGATTCGTGATATTAAAAAAGAGTCTATGCATATTTTATACGTCGCTATGAAAAAAACTATTGAAGAAGGTCCACCAGAAGATGGGTTTAAAACATACCGCTCTACTGGGGAGCTTTCTATTACTATTCACGCCGTCAAAAAACCACTTTTGGATAAATCTGATAAAGCCGATGCTGAAAGATTTAGGTACTTTATATCCTGGATCACGTTTCAAGAGTCAGGAGGTAATTTGTATTTTATTGGGGAGGGCGTTACTGAAGAAGAAAAAGATAAAACAAGGAGAAAAATTGATGAGGCTATTCAAAGAAAGTGTGGAACAAAGGAGAAAACAAAATGATTCACGTAATGGTAGATTTAGAGACATTAGGCACAAAGCAAAATTCAGCTTTCATTTCAATCGGCGCCTGCCAGTTTGAACCGAGCACTGGGGAAATTGGAGAAACCTTCTACGCCAATATTGACTGGGACGACGCACTGAAAACCCGTCAAGTAACCGGTGGGACAATAAAATGGTGGCTCAGACAAAGCAAAGAAGCGATAGACCGTGTTTGCGCTCCAGGGAAGCCTCTGAAAGAAGTTCTTGGAACTTTCGGCCGTTGGTTCCGTAAAGACGGCGTGGAGCGCCGCCCCTGGGGTAACGGGGCGTGTTTTGATATCAGTATGCTCGAAAACGCCTATGAACAACATTTCGGGGTAACACCTTGGAACCATTGGGCTGTTCGGGATGTCCGGACGATTGTTGACGTTGTGGCTGGTATTGTCAGTAAAGACAGTGTTCCCTTTGAAGGAACTCAACATGATGCACTGGCAGATGCGATCCATCAGGCAAAATATGTGTCTGCGATGTGGCAGGCGTTGAGGGGAGGGAAATGATATGATAGAACCAGCCGAAGCGATTCTTTGGAGTGCGCTTTTCTACGTAATAGTCGTATATTGTTTGCTTTTAATTGTGAAGGTCCTGTTCATAAAGAACCCATGTTATGTCCTGCCCCCTCCACCCAGTAGAAAAGACGCTGGTGAGCTTTCAAGAAGAACGGACATGTTTTTGGAGTATTACTCAACGCATCAAAGGAAAAGTAATGAAAGCTTGTCTTGATTTTGAGACCCGGAGCAAAGTTGATCTGAAAACCGCCGGTCCATGGAAGTACGCTGCTGACCCGTCAACCGACGTGGTTTGTCTTTCGGTTAAAAAAGACGACCAACCTTCACGAGCGTGGATTCCGGAATGGGTTTCAAAAAAATTAAACGGAATGAAAGGATTCATCTCTGATCGAGAGTTATCAGAAAAAATTCAAACTGCCGAAAGTTATTCCGCTTTCAATGCTGAATTCGAGCGCGCTATCTGGCATCACATTATGCACAAGCGTTACGGCTTTCCCGATTTAGACCTCAATAAAATGCACTGCTCCGCCGCTGCTGCCGCATATATGAACCTGCCCCGGAAACTTGAAAAAGTTTGCGAGGTGCTGAATCTTCCTGTTCAAAAAGACGACGCTGGCCATCGGTTGATGTTGAAGATGTGTAAGCCTCGGAACCCGACAAAAAAAGAAAAAGCGGAAAATCCGAATTGGTCAAATATGACCTTTTGGCATGAGAAACCAGAAGACATTATTCGGCTGATCCAGTATTGCAACACTGATACAGATGCAGAATACGGAGTTTCTAAGGTGGTTATGCCTCTTTCTACTTTAGAGCGCCCTGTATGGCTATTAGATCAACGTATAAATCAGCGAGGGGTTCACATAGACCTTGATAATGTAACATCCATTGTGGGTACTCTGGCAATACATGAATCGAAATTATTAGGCAGGATGTTTAAACTAACCGACGAGATAGTAAAAAGCCCTCGGCAGACAGATAAGTTAAAAGAGTGGTTAAAAATTCAGGGTGTTTTTATTAATGATGTTCAGAAACAAACTATAGCAGAGTTGTTAGACAGAAAAGGCTTATCCGACGAGGTTAAAGAAGTTCTTCAGATTCGGCAGGCCCTCGGAAAAGCCAGCACATCAAAATTTGGGGCCATGCTGAACCGGGTTCAGGAAGATCAAAGATGCAGGGCTTTGTTCATGTATTCAGGGGCGGGAACCCACAGGTTTACGGCCAAAGCAATTCAACCTCAGAACATGGTTCGGGATTCCTATTCTGGGAAGAAACTCGAAGATGCCTATGAAGCTTTTCGACAGGGAGATATTGAATGGATAAAATGGGCGTTCGATGATCCTTTTCCTGCCGCAAGCCGATGTTTGCGTGGGTCAATTATGGCGGCTCCGGGGAAAATATTTCGCTGTGCGGACTACCATTCTATTGAGGGCCGGGGTAATGCCTGGCAGGCTGGTGATGAAGAAAAAATGGACCAGTTCAGAAGAGAGGACAATAAGACCGGCCCAAAGATCTACAATTTAGCTGCTGCATCTATATTCGGCATCGATCCTTACAAGATCACCAAAGACATGCCAGAATACCTTGTTGGTAAGGTTGAAGAGCTGGCCAGGGGTTATCAAGGGGGCATCGGCGCAGGGGCGTCCATGGCTAAAAACTACAACCTTAGTTTAGAGATCCTTCCTCCATTGGTTCTCCCCTTGGCGACTCCGGAAGAATTGAATGGGCCATATGGAGCCCGGTCTCTGGCTGAGAAATATCTGAAAAAGAATCCCGGGTCCATGAGTATGAACGCAGCCATTGCCTGCGATATCCTTAAAAGAAAATGGCGGGCAAAGAATATGCCTATTGTTCGATCCTGGAAGCAGCTTGAAAACGCAGCAAAGATGGCCGTAACAAACCCAGGGGAAACTTTCACTTTTCGGAAAACAGCTTATAAGACTTGGGTTGATCCGAATAAAAACAGATACCTTCTTTGTCAGCTCCCCAGTGGAAGAGTGCTGTTTTATTTTAACCCCCAGGTCCGTATGGTTAGAAATGATTTCTTGGATGATGATCTCGATGTCGAGGAGACGCGTCCTGGGAGTATAGTTGTCAAAGCAGTTAAATATCGTGAAGTAATTACCTGCAACGTCGTTGACTCGGTGACAAAACAGTGGCTCCGCCGCCCGCTCTATGGGGGCCTGCTATGTGAAAATAACATCCAGTCTTTTTGCCGGGATTTGTTGGTGGAAGCAATGCTCCAGGTAGAAGCGGCTGGGTATCCCGTGGTTATGCACGTCCACGATGAAATCCTGTCGGAAGTAGACAAGGGCTTTGGCAGCCTTGAAGAATTCATTAAAATAATGGAAATTGTTCCGACCTGGGCAACGAACATGCCAATTAAAGCCGCGGGTTGGGAAGGAATGAGGTTTAGGAAATGAAATATCTTAATCTTTTAAATCAAAGCTTCGAACAGGCTAAAGATACGGTATGCGATGACATTATGGGGCGGCTGGAGTATCTCGCGGGCTACATATTCAATTTTATCACTTATGAAAACATCGCGTCGTCTTTGATGGCCCAGAAAGCCCTTGAGGTAGGTAAAGCAATCTCTGATCGAAAAACGTTCGAGTATATTAGATCAGAAGAGGGGAATCTTTGGTTTCTGATAATGGTTAATATGCCGTTTTTTGAATGTAAACTTAGTTGGGGTACGTCCATACGAGGGGCGTTCTGGGACAGAAAAAAGTTTACAGTTGAGTCGTGCGGGTTGTATGACGGGTTTAACCAGATACTTGAATTAGAGGTTGATTGGGTTGAATTTGTCGAAGACATGATTTCTTTTTCGAAGGAGGAGTGGAAATGAAATTACCAGAAAGAATATACTTGGTCCAGCCATATCCAGACACGGCGGATTGTGAATGGTGTGAAGACCCAGGGCTGTTTGGGGTTAAGAAAGAAGAGGCTACATTATATGTTCGGGCTGATTTTGTTTGTGGCGTACTTAATGACTATAAGAAAGTTACTGAGCTATTAGATTCATTGGAGAGAGAATAAATGATAAACAAATATCAAAAACACGAGTTTTGTCGAGATGTGGAGTGTGAAGGGTTAAGGTCTGATTTAAATGGCGACAAGACCCAGTGCCCATATTATGCAGAATATTGTTTGAAAACTGCTAAGGAGTTTCATGATTGGTTGAAAAACAAAGGTTTTAAAATAACCAAAGAAGGAGAAGGCGAGTAATGGACTCCCTAATTTTAACCCAATCAGGAAATTATTTCGATCTTCTTCGCCCGGAAGAAAGTTGTTTTTCTATTAAGGACATTGCCCACGGGCTATCAAACCTATGTCGTTTTACAGGTCATTGCAGAGAGTTTTATTCGGTGGCGCAGCACAGTGTACTGGTTAGCAGGATATTACCCATAGAACTTAAATTTGCGGGGTTAATGCACGATGCAGCAGAAGCGTTTTTAGGTGACGTGTCTTCTCCGTTAAAACACCTTCTCCCGGAATATAAAAAGATTGAAGAGAATGTCGAGAAGGCTATTTTTGATAGATTTGGTGTTTCGTGGGACCAAGTTAAAAGTAAAGAAGTTAAAAAGGCTGATTTGATTCTTCTTGCTACAGAGAAAAGGGATTTGATGCCCATTACAGGTTATCAATGGGAAATATTAAAAGGCATCGGTCCTTTGGATTTTATGCGGATACACCCTTTGCCCCCGGAAAAAGCTTTTAATTTATTTATGGAAGAATACAATAAGCTTGACATAAGGAGGGTGTGAAATGGAAGAAATAAAAATAACTAAACGAGCATTATTTTTGAACAATGATCAAGCGGTATTGCCTAGGAAGTTGACGGCTGAGAATGGGGCAAAGGCATTACTTAGTGGAAAGTTTTTTGAGAAAAGTTATCGTCTTTGTCTGAATTGTCAATGGGATTATGATGGTGATCTATGTGAGTTTTGCAGTGGAACCGGTTTTGTGGTTGAAAAAATACCTGTATCATGGACCACAATCGAGGTCATCTATGACAAAATCGTTGAAGCTTTGGAGGTTAAACCATGAAAATAGGAGGGTTCAAAAGCAAGCCAATTTTAGGAATCAGGATGTTGAAGATCACATTTGAATCACCCATTAAAAAGCACAAGACAGGGTTAATCAGCTCGGTATCGTTTTTTGGGGTAACAATAACTTGGCTGAAATCAAAGGATGAGAAATGAAACTTATAATCATTTCAGCCCTGCTAATCTTCATCCTCACCGGTTCTATATCGTGTGGCGAGATACCCGAAGATAAGACCAAAGCTCACATTGAAAAACATGGCTCAGGGGTAGACATGACTGGAATATGGGATGATGGGAAAAGCAATATGCAATTGAAAAAGAAAAATTTTATACCGAAAGGAAGGTGAATGATGGAAAAATATTATCGGGTATGTAATCAATGCTGCCAAAAGATAGGTCTTAAAATTAACTCAGACATAGAAAGCAGATGCCATAGAAAGTATTGTGATATCTGCGGATTCAGTTCTGATAGTGATTTATCTTCCATTTCAGAGAAAGCGCTTGAAAAGCGAAGACGGATAAAACACCAATTTCAAAATGAAAGAAAGGAAGGTGAATGATGAAAACTCCAAAAGAAAAATACATGCACGATCCAGAATACCATCATCTGGTTAATACTCTGGAACAGCTTATCGAGCAAGCCAGATTTACTCCGTCTGAACTGAGAGAGGCTTGTATTCTTGCAAGCATCAATTATGAAATGAGACATGTCAGGGATCAGCATATTGACCCAAGAGTTGAAGACGCTTTCAGGATATTGGATATGTTTTTTATTAATAAGAAAGGGAGGTGAATGATGGAAAAATGCTGTAAGAAATGTAAGAATACACGATGGCATAACGAAATCCCTTGCCCTGTTATTGGGTGTTTTGATTATAAATATTTTGACCCTATAGATCAGCCATTTGTCCAGGAACACTTCTCCGGGCTTAACGTTGATGAAGCTGAGAAGCTAATTGGAAAAAAGGTTGAGTTTTCGGATCAGGGAATTCAATGGGTTACAAGCATCCTTTTAAGAATACAATCTGGAACTGCTTTTAGGTACTTAAGTGAAAATAATAGGAGCTATATTTACATCCGCACCACGCCAGAAACATTCAAGCCGGAAAAACCATCCATCTTGTCAGCCCTGGAAATGTCGTGGTTACAGTGGAAAATTATGGCTATGACGGGGGAAGGTAAAAAAGAAGTATATGAGTTTTTGGGAGGTAACCCTAAGTCTGGCCGCTTTTATTCTTGTTTTTTATGTGATTTTACAGAGCATAACGGCGGTATTTCTGGCTGTGATAGATGCCTGGATTGGGCAGGCAGCAATGGTACATGTACCGATTCAGGCTCTGTTTTCAACACTTGGAAGAAAAACCCAACCCCCGAAAACGCCCAAGCCGTGGCTGATTTTTTGCATAAAAAATATATTGAATTGTCGAAGGAGGAATAAATGACACAAAAATTTAAAATAGGCGAAACAGTCTTTTGGGCCTCACAGTCAAACGGTTCTTTAAAGGTTAAAACCGGCAAAATTGTTCACATTTTAAAACGTGACATGGGGAATTGGAAATCAAATCCATGTCATATTGCGGATAGGCTTTTCCCAAATCACAAACGGATGTTCGACGGCTTCCAGATCCCTGGAGGAGCAGAAATAGGCTGTCTTGTTGAAGTCTTGCCGGAAGGCAAGGGCAAGCCAAGGCTGTATATGCCGAGACCGAATCAATTAAGAAGTTTATGATGAAAACATTTGAACAATTAATATCTGAATGCCCTTGGTATCACAAGAGAGTGCATTATGAGTGCGCTGCGAATGATTTCGATCCTGTTTGTTACGAAGCGAACTGTGCACCATATTACTTTTACCGCATGGCGTTACAATCTGATTCGTACGGAATGCCGGGCAATGACAATCTGATTGTCAAAGACATGAACGGAACAGTAATAGAACCAGGGTAAACCGTATGTCAATTGCATTTCGGTTATTGCCCTCACTGCGTTAACGGAGAATGTGAATTGGAGGAAAAATAAAATGAATACAGCGACATGCCCGTATTGTGAAAATGAATGTGATATGGATTCTTTTGAAAACGATTGTGCCGAATTGGATTGGGAATGTGAACATTGCGGGAAGGAGTTCCAGATTGAAGTTGAGTATGATCCTTATTTCCATGCCAGTAAAATCATAATTAAAACCTGCCAGGCTTGCAATAAAAAAACCAGAGAATTCGGAGAGAAGGGAAAGAGGTATCCATTTCCAAAGACCCCATACGAAACACTTTGTGACGCATGCTATGCCAAAATGATGTTTGTTGAAATAGCCGCAAATAAAAAGGAAAAATAAATGTCATCATCAATAGAAGAAATTAAAAAGACTGGGGAATTCACCTGGGGCAAGCTGGTGGCCTGGCATGAGATAGGGCCGTATACGCTGCTTGAATATCATCCCCATAAATTTAAGGATAACCGGGCAATTCACAACGAGTATACAGACGAGGTATCATTCCACGGTTGGATAGACGGAAAGGATATCCATGAATCCTGGCCCACGTTGGAAACTGGAATAATCGGCCTGATATGTAAAAAACATAGCGGTGGTTCTGCTTTGGAATATTTCTTTTGCAGGGGCATCCAGGCACCGCTGTATGATGGGAAGGAGATAAAAGAATGAGGACGATAAAATTCAGACAGTGGGATTCTGTGTCAAGAACAATGATGTCTGGCTTCGGAGCCACATTCCCCAGCGGATGGTCAGGATTCCCGAAGGTATCGTGGGAAAGATACCCGATCATGCAATTTACCGGCCTGAAAGATAAAAACGGGAAAGATATTTATGAGGGAGATATTATCTCTCTGTCTTGTGGGTGCTGCCTTTACGAGGTTGTTTGGGATGAAAAAAAATTGTGCTGGTGGCCTGTGGATGACAGTTTTTCACAGGTTCACGGCTTAGATGGCTTCGATGTTTGGACGCATAGAATTGAGGTTGTCGGGAATGTTTATGAAAACCCTGAAATGGCTATCCGTTTTGAGGGGGTGAAAGAATGAGACCAAAACCAAAAGTAGGCCAGATACTTTATAGCCTGAACGTAGGCAATGCAGCCAGGCACACTGAACAAAAATTAACCCCTGTTGTGGTCAAAAAGGTTGGCCGTAAATATTTTAAAGCTGGTCAAGATGGCAACAATTGGTCAGACAGGGAGTATTCTATAGACAGTTGGGAAGAAAGCAGCAACTATTTTCCGACTTCTATGCTTTATGAAACCGAACAAGAATGGCTCGATGAGAAAGAAAAAGCAGAGCTATTCGTTTTGATCCGAAATAGATTCGGCTGGGGTGCTGAAAAGAAAATCACCCTTGAAAAACTTAGGGCCATTAAAAAAATATTGGAGAGAGAATGAAACAATACAAATTTTTCTGTGATGGTCATAACGCACCAGCATATAGCTGTGATACACCGGGGGACAATTCAGGGGTATATTATAAAAAAGAAGATGTGGATAAACTGTCAATAGAAATAATAAATATTCAGGTTGACAACACTGCGGAAAACCTGGTTATTGATACCGGCAAGAGGGCTTATGCCCTTGGTAGGATATTAAGTCAAATAATTAAGCTAGCATATCAATTAGGCCACCGAGATGCAAGACACACCGCTGCGGAACTGGTATTCATAAAGGAGAGAGAAAATGAAAAGGGATGAGCATGATTATTGGGATAGCTTGACTGCCGAACAAAAAGAAAAACATTTACTGGAAAAAGAGAAGGAATTAGGGCTTCCTGAAGGATGTATTAAGCTGTGTCAGCCCTATTTTGAAAGACGCCAGGGCAAAAACATCCAAGGAATAGAAAGAATAGAAAAACATAGATACTCTTTCTTCCATAAATGCTCAAGCCCTTATTATGCAGTCCCAGGAGGAGAAAATAAAGATGAATAAACATGATCCAGAATGGTTAAAACAAAGCGGTTGGTTCAAGTCATTAGAGAAAGACATTTTATTCCCTGAAAAAGCAATCCAGCTTTTAATTGAATCAGATTTTAAGGTTGAGATTTATTCATCCGATGAGGCGGAAACGCCTCAATGGGTCATCTGCCCTGAAAGAGATCCGTCTTTTTGGCTCAATGCGTTTAAAACAGAACAGGGGGCCCGGAACTTCTGCCGGGAAATGGAATGGGATATTGTGGAATGAAATGCCCCCGGCTGGACTCGAACCAGCGCGTGAAGCTTGACCATCCGATTGGACCACTGGGGTTAATACCATTCATCATGAACTGAAGGAGCTTTCCTTTCTTGTATCGTAAGCCTTTCACAAGCATACGTCAAAACTGACCGTCTTGGATTTTTGCATGATTGACAAGAGCAAACAGTATTGTTTTTTCTCAGTGATCCGATAGATGGAGTGCCCCAAATTTTCCGGCACAATCTTTTCTTAGCTATCAGATTCGCTTTTTGAAGCCTTAAATAATTCATGATTTTTAACGGCCTTGGTCGGGAATCGAACCCGGCATGGCTTGTCTGCTGAGAGTACCTCTTTCGACTGAGGACAAGCCCAGTACTCACATGACCAACTGTTTTTAAAATGCTGGTTACGTTTCCGGCGCTGATGTTTTTGGCAGAGCAGCCGATTTGTGTAGAGCCGCATCTTGAAGCCAGTTTTTACAGACAAATCAAGATGCGGCCCATTCCAACTCCTTAAGCGTTCTCAAGGCGATATCCGATCTGGATCTACTGGTGCGCTTGTGTAAACCGGCTTTGAACCCGATGACAGAGGCGAGTATGGTTTATTATCCATACCAAAGCTGTTTGATTATGTCAAGCTATTTTTGCATAAAAAATCAATGCAAATGTTTAAATCGATAAACTATCTCGCCCGTTCGGCATCGTATTTTATACAGTGGTCTGTCCGGCTGTACCAGAAATTAAGCCATGTTGCGCCCTTGACTTTAGGCGAAAGCCCTTTTTCAACAGCGAATCCGGCGCTCTGATTCGTGGTTTCATCTTTATATGATGGCACCGAACAATGAATCTGTTCATCAATAGAAAGCGTTCCTTGGGCCGATATCCGTTCCCTCGGGACCGGGACTATCCATGTGTCATGAGAATGACCCGATAGGATTATATGGGCGTCCGGATGCGTCACGGCCCGGCGATTAGTGTTTATGACGCCTTTTGTAACAGGTGAGTTACCACCCGATCCGTGAATGTAACGGATATTCACAGACTGCCTTGCTCCGTTTGCCCCCTTATATTCAAACTGGACCTTTAACCAGCCAGCATACCCGCCCAAAATAACCGGAGAGCCTTCTTTGTTTAGACGGCTCACAAGCCTTTTTAGAAGGTTTGTTTCAGAATGTTTCAGCACAGACGTTTCATGATTGCCGAGGCAAAACAGCATAAGATTATCTTTATACGGTGATATGAACTCAAACCCATAATCCACCAAGCTATCAAAATATTCCTCTTTGTCACTGACTTCCGGACGCTGGACCCGGCTTCGTCTGTTGTCGTTTCTGCCAGCCATTGAATCAAAGAAATCCCCTAAGTCAATAACAGGCCAGCCGTTGACCTTGGCGATATCCAGATGCTTTTTTTGCAAGGTAACATCTGAATAGAGGCTGTCTACATGTCTGTCGGACGTTACAAGGATTCTGAATTTCCAATTGTTCGCTTGCCTGTACTGTATTTTTAGCTTTGCAACAACTCCTGAAACAGATTCTATTTGCCACATGAAAGACCTTTTTTAAAAGTTAATAATTACAACCGACACCTAAAAAAGCTCCTACTCTAACTCCAAGATACCCGACTTTTTTTGTAATCCACCACGATGTCATACCGACATCATTTTCAAATTCTTTATCTGCCCATGCTCTTTCTTCTTTGGTTTTAGCATTGTCGCATCTCCAATCATGGCGGCAAGAAGCAATAGGGTGATTGTGCTTAGGGAAGGCCCATCTCAAAAGTAAGGGAGTAGAATTCCCATTCCAAACATAATCAAAAGGAACATAGCCATCAGAACCATCATAATTCTTGCAATATAATGGCGCTGTTAATGCCCTGAGATCATCTGTGCCAAGGACGTTGCGCATGAATATTATTGTTCCAGAATGCGCCATTATTTTCTTTGCTCCTTCACAATTGTAGCAAGTTCGTTTACCAAGGCTTCATACATGGCTCTAAGTTCTGGAACTTGCTCCGGATCATTGACTGACACTCCGGTGGCAAGTTCGTTTCCGGCTTTATCCTTGACTGTCATAAAAAATCCGTTATCGGTCTTGCCCTGGAATCCGGCAAAATCAGCCACACATCCCGTCATTAAAAACATTGCCGTGATTAAAATCAAAAATAGCTTTTTCATTTAAATCCTCTCTAATCAGTTCTTGTAAATCGTCCATCCATCCAGGCAGGCCAGTATGCTCATTCACCCACCCAACCCTGCACCAACAATTCACAATCCCGAAGTTTTTACGGTCTGCTGTGATTAAATTGCCGTTGCAGTTCGGGCAGGTGATAAACATGTTATCCGCTTATCTGGAAATGAATATGGTCTTTCATTCTCGGCAGTCCATAGTCTTTCGAAACAGCTTGAGCAATCCCTATGCTTTCCCCTGCCTTAACGCTTTTCCCAACCAGCCATTTGTGCGGTTGGAAATAAAACATCTTACCCTTAGTTACCCCCTTAGTCCATGCTATGCCAGAAAGAGGGGAACCGGCTTTAGGGATAGCTTCTCGTTCTATTATAAGATCGAATGGAGCAACGATCATTTGATTCTCGTCGCACAGATAGTCAATGCCGTTATGGAGCCGGTTACCTCTGGGTGCACCGTATTCCCCTGAGCCTTCTTCATCATTCCTAATGCCCTTACCTGTCGGTGATATCATAATCCCCCTTATCGTTTATTTAAACGGAGCCCAACCTTTAAAGAATGCAATAACCATACCCACAGATATACTTATGGCTGAAAAAATAGCGATAACCGAATCTATCGTTTTGCGTTTCAATAAAAATTTTGTGTCTTTTTCAATAGCTTTAAACCGTTCATTGCAGTTGATTGGGTGTTTATCAAGCTGCTCGATGATCCTTAAATTCATGACAAACAACATCCCAAGTTTTGTTTTAACCGGGGCATCATCAAAGACTTCTTTCGAATATTCGTTTATCGGCATTCGTAATTCCTTTTTATCTTATTATACAATACTACTATTCAAAATTTAAAAGTCCCGCATTTAGCCTTTCTACTCAGGGGGGGGCTCCTTTTTATAATCAGCTCACAACATCCGTTTGCCCAACCAATTTATCAATTGTAAAAACACATTCTGCCGTGAGAGGTAAATCTGTTCCTGCGGACGAATCGTAAGCGGCTTGAAAAGAGATAACCCTATTTCCTGAGTCCCTGGAACCAAAAATAGCCAAGTCATCCCCACTGATAACCCAAGAAAGGCCTGTCAAAGCAGAAAGGGCAAATGTTCTGTCATTGACGACTGTCCCGTCAGTTTTCATAAGCTGCCATTGAGGATTAGTGAGTTGCCCAAAAGTCAAGGCAACTCCATCTTCATCCACAGGGACAATTGTCACAACAGCCGTGCCTTTTTCAGAAGGTCTTATACTGATAAAATCAGTCATGGATTACTCCTTTTGTTATCCTGGGATGGATATGCGCTTTAAATTCTTGTAAAAGAGATTCATACTTTTTTATCAACACCCCTGATTTAAAATCATAGTCCTCAAGATAACAGTTTTTACCATCTGTCCATCCCGCAGTCCAGATACGGATGGCTTCGTACCTGTCAAATTTGCCGTATTTATATATAGGGTGCTGTCCACCCCACCGGAAAACCATAAAAAATTGAAAAGCGGGATTCTGGCAGGTAATGGAATGGGTGAATTGTTTCAGGTGGGTATCCACCCGGATAACTTTTTCCCACTCCACTTGTCGCCAATTCACTTTCCGGCTATCAGCGGTTTCCCCGGTGACCAGGTGGTACTCTTGCCACCTATCCCGATATTGTGAATCTAAGTGCATCATGAATAGCTGTACTTGAATGAAAATTGCAGTTCGTAGCCAGCATCAGTGCCTTTGTATGTACCGGTTGTTTCACTGGCAGCAATTGCGGCGTACATGGCCCACATAACCACATCATCTGATGTTGTAGAAAGTACCATATCGGCCCCTTCATCTGTCGGCCATACGTTCTGTGCCGGTTCTGTTTCGGGCATAGTTGCCCAGGTGTAGCTACCCACGACTGCGTTAGCGACATAATTTTGGGTGTTACTGGGCGATGCCTGATCCCCTCCGGATAAGGGTTGCATTTTAATTACCGACCCGGCCTGATCAAAACCGTTGCTGGACAACCAAAGTTTAAATGTCTCCACCTTGGTATTGCCTCCGTCAGCGGTCACGTCCCATAGGATCGTTTGAACACCTGAATTTGCGGCACCACCTGAAATATCGACGGTGCCAAAGTCAGCCTCATTGCCACTTCCCGTAGAGACAACCGCTTCACTTGCAATAGCTGCAAGTCTTTCCGCGGCAGTATCTAAAGCCGTTGTCGCGGTAGCCAACGGAATTTTCCTGAATCTTGTAGTCGGTTCTGCCATGTTTTTTCTCCTTAAACAACACTAAATGTTATGCCTGGTGTTTTTAAATCAAAAGTGATACCGGGCGTTTTTAAATCAAATGTTATCGTTACCTTGCCGTGAGCAAGAGCAGTTAAAATAATTTTACCGTCAAAAATGTTTATTGCGCTATCTGAAGCTATTACAAGTTTCCCATCCAGAATAGTTGTCCCATCGTCTCCTATAATTATCTTGCCATCCAGCAGCCCAATAGATGCAGTTTTGACAGACAGATTACCATCAAATAAATTAACAACATTCGTTTTTATCGCAATTTTACCGTCAAGCAAGTCAGAAGCGATATCTTTGACTGTCACTTTGCCATCTAAATTTAAAGCGCTGTTTTTGAATATTATCAACTTACCATCGAGAGATAAGGTGGAATAGTCCTGGATTGAAATCAGACCATCCAGATAATCCGTTGTAATAGACTTGATTGATATTTTACCGTCCAATAAGTCATAAACCGTGCCCCCGGATTCCAGCAGCATTTTACCGTCAAGACTGTTAGTGACGTTGGACGGGACAGTGATCTTACCGTTCAACAGGTCGGAAGCAGTGTTTTTAATTTGGGCTTTGCCATCCAAATAGTTTAGCGCAATATTCTGTACAGTGACCGTACCGTCGAACAAATTCATTCCGGCGGATTTCAGAACAAGCTCACCATCCAATATGGTGATTCTGTCATCATTGATATTTACGCTACCATCCAGAGTATCCTGTCCAACATTGCTTACAGCCACCAAACCATCCAATAAAACGGCCGCCGAATCCCGTATAGCCAGGGACCCGTCCACCAAGGCGGTTGCGGTATCCTTCACCGTCAATTCACCATCAAGCAGATTTGTTACCGACGTTTGTTCTAAAATTTGAACCTGACCATCTAATAAGTTCAAAGCATCGTCTTTAATTTTTAATAAGCCGTCTAACAAAATGCTTGATGCGGATATAATTTTTATTTTTCCATCGAATATAGGCGATAAAGTTGAACCGCCACTCATATACTCATCTGCCCCAACATCCCACGCTGATCTGATATCTCCATCAATATCTGTAGTAAATGTTCCTGATAAATCAACTCCATAAACGCCGAAAAGGGCATATCCGGTATTTTTCAGATGAAAATCACCATTCGCATAATCAACAAAATAAGTGCTATAGTTGGTTTTAGATGTTGCAACGGTTGTCCCTGGAGCGGTAGCATCCGATGATACATTGTTATCAGTTCCGGAGACAAATGTACCTGCAAAGCAAGCAGTATCAGAATCTGAAACAATGACATTTTTAGCCGTTACCCTGGATTTATTTGAATTAATACCAGTATCGCAACTACAAACCGTACAATTGTATAGGTTTAAATACGCCCCAGTAGACGATCCGTCTGAATAGCCATATCCATTGCTAACACCATTACCAATAAAAATATTATTATAAGCGTTTACTGTTATACCTGAGTTGCTTGCAGACAATAAAATTGTGCTTGCGGAATTATTGGCTCTAATGATGTTATTTTGTATAGCACATGATTGCGATACGGACAAAGCTATCCCACCAAGACCCCTTGAATGATCTATGATAAGGCCGTCACAAACAATACCCGCATTACCAAAAAACACGCCTGGTGATGCAGAAGATGCAGCTAATATATAGACGTAATTCCCATCTTCCAACCTTGTATCTGCATATTTCCCCTCGTGCCTGTATGATTCGTTAACTATTATCTGTGGAATGACTCCAGCCTTCCATCCAGTAATTGATAGGACGGTAGCATCTTTGGCAGATGTAGTTCTCAGACAATCCGCTATAACAATGTCGCCTGAGTTGTACCCATCGGATGCAATGTCTTGTGCTGCTTCCCACGCTGATAATGAGGTGTAATCGCCACTACCACCAGGATCAACTATGAAAGAATATATAGTCACTATTCAACGATTTCCTCGGTTACCGTGATACTTAGCTTCTTAGCCCTATTTTCCGGTATGTACGAATAGTTGTTGCCGAGTTGTCCGATCATGGCAAGTTTCACCTCTTTACTGATAGCGGAACTTTGGAAAGCAGTCTTTTGCTCTTCTGTAAGCCCGGCTGTGGTCCACATATACTTCGGTTCTTTCTCTAGTTTTTTCCAAGGCTCATTTGGTGAATTACGCCACATCTTGATGGATGTGTCTTCTGTTTTAACTTCTTGCAGCTCAGGAAATTTTAAACTTGAAATAAGTTCATCACGGGTTATGTTTGGCACATAGCCAATTACAAACATGATATGTTCAGTTGGCGTAAATACATGAGAATCATCGAAAATACCCACGATATCACCAATCTGATTCACACCGTCTTTAAATGTTTCCGCCGATATTAAAAGTAGTTGTGCCATTTACACTTTATCCCCAATTAAGTTTATTTTAAGTTCCCGCATTTCTTTAAAATACCCATTCTATAATTTCCGCAATGGACTCCAATTCTTCTTTAGCCTACGCCCATAATAATTTTAATCATTTCCAACTGTTCCTGGAGTTCCTCTGTTGTCAATTTCTTGCCTTGCGCTTCAACACTTATTTTTTTCAAAGATTCTTTGGCTTCTGCCACTTTGAGTTCTTTGTTTATTAATTCTTTTTTAACATTTTGGACATCTTCCAATCTTTTTATTTCAGCAGAATCCTGCGGAACAAGGCCCCACTGTTGCGTCCACACCCCTTCAACTTCTACAGGGGCAATTTCCTGTAAAACATAATAAACGGGATCATATTCAGGGGGCCGTGTTAAAAGGACGCGTTTGTACCCGTCCGGAGGGGAGAATGGCTGCCTAAAAGCTTTTCTTGGGAATTCTCTTTTAACGTCTTTTTCTGATAACGGATATTTTTTATCTGAAATTCTTATAAACATTTTGTACTCCTTAATGAATAACCATATATACATAAGTTGATCCGTTTGCGTTCACATCGGTGTCAGTACTGGTGAGTTGAAATCCGTTGGAATTCACTTTTAATAAATCCTCAGACGATTCGGCCGCACTTGAATTAAGACGGGTAACAGCGTCATTCCCAGTCTCTGAAATGCCTCTTTCTGAATCCACTACCACCCAATCTCCAGTTCCACCAATTGACCTTTTAATCATGATATATTTAGGTTCCATACCTGTTGTAACGATTGGCCCTGTTATGGAACCATTCCCGGGATAACTCCCACAGACTATTTTACCTAAAGTGGAAGCATCGTGAGCGAAAGCCATTACATCCACGACAGTGGGGGATGCTATATCGGCAGCATGTAGTGTTACGTCGGTTCCTGAAACAGTAATTGCGCCGAGCGTGGCCTCCTCTGCATTTGTGTTAAGCTTTAAAAGTTTTCCACTGGTTAGAGACCTATGCCAAACAAAAAATGAGTTGCCAGTTACATCAAAACAAACGACCATACCGATTGTCTCTAAGTCTGCGAAAGCTATAGTGTTGTCGGAAGTCACAGGAACAGAAGGGCTATAATCAAAGAATTTAGGAGATTCTCGGAATGTATGCACAACATAAGTCCCGCCCGATTCATTTATATTAACATCTGTTGTTGTGATATCTATCCCGATTTCAGTCCAGTCCCCAATATCGAATGCAGTTCCTACAACAGAACCATCCCCACCAGAAGAACAAGTTAAATACGCATAACCACCTGCCACTGCTCCATTATAAAAAATGGGGTAAGAAGACGCATTCCGTCGCTTGAAAAATTGAACCCCTGTCTCATTTAACAGATCTACATCATTAACTATACTGACAGGCGGGGTTGCCCCAGTATAAATATCAGTACTGAATACACCTTTTAACAAGGCTTTGCTACGGTTCATAAAAAGTCTTTTTCTTATCGTCATCTTGCAACAATCCCATATTTAGTGGTTCCACCATCTATAGTCCAAATCAACACAAGATCGATCCCACTTGCATGTAATGGAGTTTCATTTTCCGAAAACACTGTAGTTAAATCCCCATTTGGTAAAATCCAATTTGTTGTTGGAAGATCCGGCTCATATCCCCCAGCGTCGATTAACCAAAGCAGAACCTCACCATATTCACCGGATGGGGGCCAATTGACGATTGATAAGTCAAAATATCCAGTGGCGGTGAGTATCCCAATATTCCCGTCCTCGATATCCATCTCAATGGCAGCAGAAAATGTCAGTACTTGGGTTTTTTCAGATGTGTTTTTAAAAACGGTATTTGATTGAGTATACCCGTTCGCATCTACATCTTGATTCCATTTGTTTGTAAATGGGATCTCCGCATAATCCGTATTTGCTACGGCTGGTTCAGACACTGTGACATCCGACAAAGCAACCGCCACAGACCACCACCCGGATGTTCCGGTTACTGCGTGATAATAAGTCCAGCCAACAGAAGCAGCCCCGGTAGCCGCAGACCAGTAACCTTTGAAATTAGCTGCGCCTTGAGCGATTAAAGCCACAGTCGCTGCGTTTTCGATATCTGGGATCAAGGCGTTTATGCCGGATATACTGGCATTCATGTTTGCGGCAAGCGTTGCCTCATATGTCAATTGCTGTGCCGTATACGTACTAAAATTGGTTTTTTGTCCTCTGATTGGAACCCCCCCGGTATAAACCGGAACAGGTAATATTGGTGTAGTCATTTAAATAAACCCCTCAAATGTTATGGAACATTCACTAACTGCCGGACCCGGAACCACTATGGAAAAATCCGTGAAAAACCCGTAACCGTTCATAGACGTTATCCCGTAATCAACATCATCCCCGATAAAAGCAACCCCTACCGCATCCATTTCCGACAATATAGAATCCACCTCATCAACAAATTCATTTTCGATAATGATATCCAGTTCAACTTCTCTGGCGCTTGGTCGTTTAGTAAACTCAACCCTACCGTACTCATCTCGATCAGTTTTGGAAAAAGATAAGCGCCCTATTTTTGGCCCCCACACAGTTTTCCCCAAAGACATCAACTTTCCTACCACAACCGCGCCAGCTTTGACGGTCTCACCGGAATAAGAAATTGTGATAGTCGTAACCGCATCCGGGTATGGCGGCAAATCAAGATCCACAATTGTTTTGATGTATCGAACCGGTTTAAAATAGTAATCGTAATAATCATCAACTTCCATGTCAATCGCAGAATGTACTTTACGATAAACCTCACCCTCAACGGGATCAGTCATAACGATAGTCACCGTTTCGGCCTCAATATTAAAAATAGCACAGGCGTCTATTATCTCTCCGGGCGTAATTTCCACCACGATTTCATCTGTTGTAACCGTCTGAGAGTTAACAAACTCGTCAGACAGCATTTTCCACGGGTTAGTAGCTCCTAAATAAATCCATTTCGGGGTGGCAGATACCCGATCATCCGTTGTATTTGGATCATTCCCGATATTACTCCCAGCCACACTTTCCCATTCTTCGTGCTGAGCAGCGATCATCACGGTATCCCCCGCGGCATATGTTGTACCCACCGCCCATTCCGGATTATCTGTTTCCGGGACATCCGTAGTTGTGTTTACATCTGTTAAAAGGACAGGGATAATGGCTTTCATGCAATCACCCTCACTTTCATAGCGTCAACATCGTTAAACCGCTTCAGCAATTTTGTAGTTTCCAAAGTATTTTTAACCGTTTGATAATTCAAAGTCTCCAGACGCTCTGTCTGTTTTTCAATAGCTTTGACAACGGCATCATTGTCAGGAAGTTTTTTGTTTGGGATAATCCATTCATCCCCGTGGAAAGTGGCATCCGGCATTTTATACCCAGAATCAGGTCCAGAGATAAACCCCCCGTCCCGGAACTGCCTGCCCTCGTTCAATCCGTACATCAGGTAATGTTCCAGCCCACTGGCAAATTGCCCGGATTGTACTGCCTGGGCTACGTCTAAATTGTTGGCAAGGTATGTGTCCTCTTTCGTCAAAGAGGCGTATCCAGTGGCTCCACGGCCTTCATATTTGCCATACAAGTCATAGTGTTCTTGGCCGCTGGTAAACTGCCCGGCAGCCACAGCCGCGGCTACGTCAGGATTCGCAGCCAGATAAGCAGCTTCCGGGTCTGCCGTTGTTTGTGCTGTAATCAATGCGGCTTGGGCAGCAAAGAAGGCTTGCATTAACTGCTCGATGGTTTGGGAGCTGTCCAACAAACTTTTCAAAGTCGCAATTTCTTCCTGCATCCAGGAATTATCCAGTTCCATTTGTGCTGATTCGTATGCAGCACGGGCAGCGGCAATATCCGTCACGTTGGAAGAAACCCCATTGACTTCGTCCATCAAGCCTTCCAAGTATTCGGTCTGTTTTTCAGCTTCAGATAATTGATCAACGGCGGAGTCCTCAACCCCAGTCAACAAAACGGAAGTCTTTGCCAAGTCACGGGCATAATCAATCCAAGAAACTGAAGTGGACTTGGCAGTGTCCAGATACTTTTCCGAAACCGACAATAGGCTGTCTATGGATTCTGTATCCCCTGACATGGCTGAACTTGCCAGAGACGACATTTGAGATGCATAAATGCTTTTACCGGTAACGCCGATTGTCCCGGCAGTTGACCACATTTCAGACTTGAAATCTTGCAAACTTTTGATGGCCGGAGTAAGCGCCGACACGATATCTTGCTGTGCGCTCAGTTCATCGTCTAAAAGACTCAGATAATTTTCTTTGGCCGTGGCCGCCTTATCCTCCAGGATGGATAATTCGCTTTCAAGGGCAGATAAATATTCCTGGCCGGCGGAATTCCTGGAAGAAGTAAGAGAATCAATATCTATCCCGGCATTATCAAAAAAGTCATCCCATTTTTCGGACAAAGCGTCCACTTCCGAAATAATGCTGGATATATCAAGTTGGTCTATGATGTAAGGCAAATAATCAAACATCTTTTCAACATCACCGCCCACGGCATCAAAAACTTCCCCCAGCTTAATATTAAAAGGAGTGATATATTTTTCAATGACTTCGTTTGTCAACGAAACAGCCAAAGAGGAGGATACTGACTGTTTCATGATATCAGAAATCAAGCTCCCGGTATCTCCGCCCATTATTGCCTGTTGCAAGGCCGAGCTTACGTTTGTGGCAGTTAGCCCACTGACCTGCATACCCAAGGCCGTGGTGCGATTTTTCTCAGCTTCCGTGACCTCTTCCAGCGTAGCCAAAGAATCATTAAGGGCGTCAATCCACGTCTCAAACTGATCAATGATTTGAACCAGGGGATCTGTAATTTTTATCAATGGGTCCATCATGGCATCCATTTCCGTAAAAACACCCATGATCGATTCCAAATTCAAAAAAGCCTGCAAAGAATCATCCCCCAAAGCTGCCATCTGCCCGGAAAACTTTTCAAGGAAATCAGTAGTCCCTTCAACAACCGTATTAAAATCTATAAACGCCTGAAAAAGGTCCTCATCATCCCCTTTTATAGATTCAAAAAAATCAACCCCGAAAGATTCGAACCCGGCACCCATCGTTACCGTTTTTAAACCGTCTAAAATACCTTCAAAAACATTGTTGCTAACCGCTTCCAGGATTGCGTCGGTATCCATGCCTTCAGTGTACACCCAACCCCTATTTTTGGCCCCTGCATCGTATTTTTCCAGGGTTTCGGCGAATGCCCCGGAAAGTGCTTCATCTACCGCAGCAAACCGAGTATCAAAAAACTCCAAAAGGGTGGCAGAAGATTCACCCCCCATGTCCTGAGCAAAGAGTTTGTAATTGTATTTGGTTGAGTTCAGGCTCCCTGTCGATGGAGATTCTTCCTCCCAAGACCCACCTTGTATTCCTATTGCCGGGGTCGGATCATCTTCAAAGAGAGAAGTAATCAACGGGATAGCTATGGCTGCAATAGCCGCATAAGGAGCGATGGCAGAAAGCGTAGAAGCTATACCCGCTGTTCCGGCAGCTTCAGCTCCGGCCGCGACCATATATTCAGCTCCACCATAATAAGCAGCACTCGTACCCGCCATTGAAGCGCCTGTCCCGTACCAATTGGAATTACCGAATATGCTGGAGCCTACTTTTCCCCCAAGGCCAGTTGTTAGAAATTGGGAAGTTCCTCCGTTGAAAGCATTATATATGGAATTGGCCCCTGAAGCCGTACTGAGAATATTAGAACTGGCCCCGGACATGTTTGAAAAGGATGTCCCATTCCAAGTTGCGCCCAAAGCGGAACCAATTTGTAAACCAATAGGAATAACGAATTTCTGAGCAATTATTGAAGCGGCGATCTCATAAAGCATGTCCTTGAAGATGCTGACAATCTTATCAGCCATATTTTCATGGGATTCAATAATATCCTTAATATTATCTTTTATGGTGTCAGAAAAATCAGTGTAAGCTTCAAGAGATTTTTCCTGAGATTTTTTATACTCCTTGGCCCATCTCTCCCGGAACTTTGCAAGATCTTCTTCAGCCTTCTTACGATCTTCAACGGCTTTCAATTCTTTCTCTGCCAGGTAAGCAATCTGAGCCTCCTGGGTTAAGAAGGAATCGTCCCAGGCCATACCAAGTGCCATATTGGAATATCTGTTTTTGAAGCCCTCTTCTTGGTCAGCGAGCAGCTTCATTAATCGGGCAGTTTCTTCTATACCTTCATTTGTTGCTCCGATTACTTTTACTTTTTCTTTACGCCAATTATCTACTTCCAGATATTTTAATTGCTTTTCTGCGTCAGCATAACCTCCGGTGCTTATTTGTAATTGTGCTAACAATTTTGCGACAGACTCATTTGCACTTATTTGTTTTTTGGTCAGAGCGATACTTTCTTTGACTGCCGAGGCAACAACCCCAGATATTGTGCCAGCATATTCCGAATACCCATCGGTACTCTCGGAAATAGTTTTATTCACCCCGTTTAAACTAATATCAAAATCCAGAACACGCTGCCGCATTTGGTTCGTGCTGGAAGTTAAAAATTCGGCTAAAGACATTTGCCCACCAGCAACCATGCCAGCAGCTTTAGAATTAACCATAACACTATCTAACGCAGTGTTCACCAAGGACAATGCTGCTGCCGCAACTTGCCCAGCAGCAGCCACTCCACGCAACGTTACCGCAATAGATTGGATTAATTCTGGTAAATGCTGTTTAATTAATTCAGAATTATTATCAACCCAATTCGCAAATTCTTGAGAAACTCGCTGTAACTCTGCTTGAATTTCCGGCTGAACAATTGCTGTATTCAAATCCTTCATTAAATTGGTTACTGCTTTTACGGCATCGGCGGTTGCTGGATTAAATGCCTCTCCCATTTCGATCTTAAAATCATTGATATACCTGGGTAAAGAAGTGATTTGTTTTCCAGCGGTTTCCATCGCAGCTTCATACGTGCCAATTTTTTTAACACCTTCTTCCATAACCGCATTGGTACGCGCTTGCATTTTCTCTTGTTCAGTTAATGCATTTGAGGTTTTACCAAGTTCCTTCGCCAATTTAGCGTAAGAAGCTTCAAAAGAAACATTGATACCAATAGACCTCAATACGTCAGTTTGAGCTGTCTGGATACCATGAATCATCCTTTCAAGTGCTTCCGATGAATTTATATTTCCAATAATAGCCGCATCCTGCGCAATACGAGCAAGCTGCTGCGATTTCGACAAGTCGATTTGGGCTTGTGCCATACGGATTGTAACCTGTCTGGCAATATCCATCTGGATACCAGCGTCTTTTACTCCAGCAGCGTATTTATTCATTTCCTGGGAGGAGTACCCCATATTTTTACCAACCTGGGTTAATACCACTCCAAGGGTCTCGTACCTGGCGCCAGCCATTGCAACATCTTGTAGAAATGTCTTTAACTGCAAGCCGGCAAAAGCAGTACCAATCAACCCTACTGATTTTACAATAAAGGCAGATGAACTCCCCCAACCCCTATTCACTTTAGACAAGGCATCATCTGTCTTCCTGGAGTACTTTTCCAGTTCAGAATTTGCCTGAGCCACAGCGGATTTCAGGTCTGTTATGTCTGCACCGATTGTTGCAAGTAAGCTGCCGATATCCATTATTTGTCCTTATTTACCTGTATCCCCATTTGTTTTAAGCCGTCTGGGTTTTCTTACTGACGCTGCTGGTTGAACTTGGGAAAGCCGTTTGGGGGGCTTTGTCCTTGTTGCAAACTCTTCCAAGGCATAATTGTACCATTTTCCGTCAGTGCCTTGAACTTTTTTAACTTCAACTTCATCTTTCTTTGCCCAAGCCTTTGCTTTTTCATCCCCTGATTTCAACAAAATGTTTTTAAAAGAGGATAACAAACCTGAAGCAACTTCTTTCTTTGCTGCTTTACTGGAAGTTGTCTTGGCTTTCTTTTTCCAGGGCATGAAATCCTCAATACTGAATTCAGCCCCATCTTTTCTTTTAACTGTTGCGGATGCAAATAATTGGGCAACATATGCGATCTGAAGCAGAATAACATCCTCAAAAGACGGATTGTCTTTCGCAAATATTTCCCATTCGAGTGCTTGTTTTGCTGTCATGCTGCCCATAAATGCATCCATATTATATTGTCCCGCCCTACGTGCTTCTGTTAACCAGAAACGACGCTCTGGGCGTTTAAGTTTTTTTCAATGGCGTCCTCGTCTTCTTTTGTTACGCCAGAAGCCGCTCTCAGTGCCTCCTGAAGCCGGTTGATGACTGCGGCTGACTTATCCCCTAAAGCGTCGATATCCGATTCTTTGAAGATAAGAACCTTTCCTTCCGGGTCTGCGCAAAGCATTTTAACCAGTAAAGAAGCGGAAAGGTTTTTCACAGTCACTTTACCAGGGGTTCCGTCTGCTGATTCCTGTGCATCTTTATTCAAGAAAAAATAGGACGCTTGCCAGTCGTCACGTTCTTTTGCGGTCATTGAACGCACATACACAGTAACCCCGCCCCATTCCGGAACAACCTGGGGGATCACAGGCAAATCATTCGCCTGTAAAATGATGTTTCTGAGTTCTTCTGCTGTTAGAAAGGTTGCTGCTGTAGGAGCCTGATTGGTTCCGTTGATTTCAGTCATTTTGTTTTCTCCTGTTCAATTTGTTAAATTTGTTTAATTTGGTGAACCTTTGATTAGGTTTTCTTTTTATCTTTTAATTACATTTCATACGTCTGACAATTGGTAATACCGGTTATGCGTGTGTCACTGTGCCCGATCCGGAATTAACTGTCACCGGGCCTGAAATCTTAACCGTTACATTGATACTCATGGGGCCTTCAGGGATTGTCAACGGGAGATCCGTCACAAACCCAGAGAACTCCAATGTTGTATGGTCATCATCGGGGAGGATAATCTCAAAGTCAACCAAATCATCCGAATTGAAATTAGCCAGGGCGGCATCAAAGTCAGCCCTGTTAAACCACATCGTAAACTGGAGGGTGCCTGGGTCTTTCAATCCAACAATAAATTCCCGAAATCCACCTGTACTTGCCAAACTTGTGACATCATGCGTTGCTTTGGTCATTGACGGGCCAGTAATGTTTGTCACTTCCCCAAAACTTACCCAAGCTGCTCCACTGTAATACCTTACAAGAGCACCAACGCCACTTTTTGCTTCTGAAGCCATTATATTCTCCTTACATTATATAGTGCTTGTGCACAGTTGTGTTAATTCCCAGACCGCCAAATACTGAAATTCAGTGTCCAAGAATGCCTATTTTTTTCATCTTGCCCAATATATAAAATATCGGAGCGAGTTTCAATCTGGATGTATCTTGTCCCATTCCAGATTTCCCCATTTCTTGCTTGATGCAAATAGTATTTAATGTCCCGAATTAAACGGTACCCAGTTAAATAATCAATATTTCTGACACGGACTTGTACATTTGGCCGTTCTAATGCATACTGTAACTGAGGTAATCCTCCAGTATCATACAAACATACAGCATTATGCGGCATATCAGGCAAAGAGGACAAAAATAAATTGGTACCAAAAGTCAACACCAGTCCAGAATTTGAATTATCCAACATGTCTTTCAAATCTAAACTGGGTGGATTTACTTGACTCATACTTTTGCCTCTTTCTGTATCATTTCCAATATAGATTTTGCATTCCTGTCTAAAGCACTTTCCAAAAACTTTGCCCCGGAACCGGGCCTCTGAAAAGTAACATTTACTGCTTCATGCACTTTCACAGCATAATTAGCGGAGAAACCTAAAGCTACGTAAGGGCCAGGGACTGCTTGTTTTGGTACTCCTGGATTCGAACCATCCCGCGTATCACCATTACTGGTAACCAAAAAATAACTGGAGCGCAAGTTCCCAGTGTCTACTGGTATTTTAGGCTTCGTTTGTTCCATATCCCTACGGACAATTATTGCTGCCCGGATTAACCCTTTTAGAGTTTTACCTGGGATAGCGTCTGTGGCTTTTTTTAATTTGCCCAAAACGTCATCCAATCCCTTTAAGTATTTTGCTGGATACATTTTATAAAAACACCTTCGAAACAAACGTCCCGCCCTGCAAATCGTATGATTTATTCCTGCCCCTGACTGGCAAAGCACCTGTAACAAGCATTGGGTCTGCCTTTTGTCCAGCAGATAAAGAAGCTAAACTCCCAAGCCATAAATAATCATCAAAATCAATAGAAGTTTCTGCGTAAACTACATGTGCACTGACTTCTTCTTTCCCGGTTTGGCTGATAAACAATTTTGAGCTTTCTTGCCAACGGACATCTAATAAAACAGCAGTGTTGTACGTAATCTTTCCGTATCCATCAGTGGTATTTTTAGACCACAAAACTGCTGCTTGATTTAATGCCCCGCTTAACATCTAAAGGACCTCACTGTCATCAAATGATGGTATAGCTTCAATCTTTGCTGTACTTTTCCCGGTATCCACCAAAATACCGGTATAATCTAACTGAGCTACAATCACACCATACGTCGTTGCTTTTAAACCCTCACCAAGCTTCGCGTAACTTTCAGATGCGTCACCAACGGATTTATTTTGTACCTGTCTTTTAACCGTGGTATAAAGGAGGTGGGCAGTTAAAAACTGCTCGATCTGCTCCAGTAAAGTGTCATCCATACCAGAGGTTGCAACGGTATTGTCAACCATAGTGGAGGCAAGCACGATAAAAGCATCAATCACAATTGAGGAAATTGTATCCGGGATAATTGCCTGAACCTCTACATGATTTGTTCTGCTCATTTGTTCCTCCTGGCACGCCAAAGCCGTGGCTCAATAAATTCCATAACTGCTTGGCCATTCCACTGCAATCCTGCCCATTCAATGGCATCTTTCAATTCAGAATAATCTGCTTTGACCATCTTTTCGGGCCAAATTACTTTGGTATTGATCCCTTGATTGATAATCTCATTAAATTTATTTTCGTGAAATTCTACCCAGTAATTCCATCCTTCTTCCGGTTGTTTAAACCCCATTCTGCGCAGAATATGTGGCTGGTTAAAACTCCGCATAAAAGCAGTTTGCATGCATGAGAATATGATATCCTCTTTTCTCCTGCGAACGATGATCCATTTGCTTTCAGGAAAGGCAAAAGCCCAAACAGGCCATAACAAAGACATCTTTGCACATTTGTACATCCAAATGGTTTCCGGGGTCCATCCTTGTTTTGTAATATTGGCCAAAACCCTCTGCCGTAAATCAAACGGGATCTTCACTTTATTTGTAGGAGGCAATGGAAATTGGCCCAGAGGATCATATCCTAAATCCCTAAACAAAGGCTTTACAATCTCTTGCCGCAAAGGAAGGTTCTCAAACATCCCCTTCTCATTGTATGCAGACGGGCCTCCGGTATCACCTTTCCAAGCGCCACACAGGTGGAAACAAGCAGCAACCATAGAAGTTCCAGAACGAGCCGCACCAGTGATTAAGATTGGTTTACTGGAATAGTCTTTTAGCATACTAAATTCCTCAAATTCTTCATTTGATATAAAGATAAAGGGTTTTCGTCCTCACCCGGTTCCTCATATTCTGTACCAGGCCACAATGTTCCACCCGGGATATGAATTAATGCTGCCCCAGGGACTTTTTCAAGCATCATTTGCCGCCATGATTTTTTCGGCATTATTGCTGCTATGATAACATTATTACCTTGCTCCCGGATAAGTGCTGCAAGACTTGCCATCCTGAATAAATGCTGTTCTCGATCTTGGTCAGAAAATCCTGTGGGATAAATTGCCCGGATAGCGTCACTGTCTAACAGCACAGCATCAATATTTTTTGCCAAAGAAGTTGCCAATGTAGTTTTACCCGCACCAGCTTTCCCTGTTATTAAAATAACTTGATTCATGCGACTGTCCTCACATTGGTGAATTCTTTACGCTCTTTGGCAAACAAATCGCTGTTTCTTTTTAGCATTATAAAGTCCTTGCGATCTTGGTAGATAAAAAGGGCAATTCCTTATCCATTACTTGATCTAAACGTTCTTTGGAGTAAATAATCTTATTTCGAGTAAATAACTGTGAAAAATTATTGGGCCGGGGCTTCTCGTGCCATTGATGCGTAACTTGAAGATCATCCCGAAATACAAAAGGGATATTTGAGTAAAAAACCCTATCTCGGAATGAGTCATCATCATACCCATAGCCAATGGTGTATTCCTCGTTAAAACCCTTTACCAAATTAAAGTTCTCCCGGGATAAAGCAGTGCAAAAATTCAAAGCCCGGTTTCCGTGGATACTATGTTGATACCATCGTCTAAAAGAGCCATCAGGATTGGTTGCTTTGCAAGAACAGATCACATACGCTCCCATGTTCTTTTGAAATTCTGCATCCAGCCCTTTTAAAATATCCACATCGTGCTGACATTCAGGGCTGCTTAGAATAAGAAAGTCTCCTCTCGCTTCTTTGGCTCCATCATTATAAGCGGTTGCCGGATCATACGCAATCTTTGCACTACAAGGTATAAGTCGTATTTTAAAGAAAGCATGAAAAGCATCAACCAAGTTCAATAATTCCCTGGTCATCACCAGGGTTTGTTTTTGATCCAGAATAAATAAGATTTCTACATCTTCCCTGGTCCCATAAAAAGTAACCAAAGAAACTAAAGTGGCCCTGGTTTGGGGAATCCTATCCAAATAAGGAAATAAAAAAGTATATTTTATGCTTTGCATTTTCTTTTATACGCCTTAAAAATAGGAAGATTCCTTTTTTCATCCAACTGAGGGGTATGCCATAAATGGATAACGGAATAAGATAAATTGCGTTTTATTTTACATTTATGTATTTTCAGCTTAATATCAAAAACGGTGTCCTCATGACCATAACCGATACATTGTTCCGGAAATCCACCCACCTGAATAAAAACATCCTTTTTAATGCAAAAACATCCACCAGAAATTACTGAAGAATCTTGGATTTTGATAGGGTTTTTGACAATTACATCAAATCCCGCGAGGATTACCGCGCTGGGTATATTTCCTACATAGACAACCTTCCCATAGGGATCAACCACATCATTTTCCTGGATATCTTTGATGGTGGTTAAGTAAACATCTTCTGATACCACCAGGTCAATATCATGGAAAAACAGAATGGCATACTTAGCGTTCAGGGCACCCAAATTATACAAAAAGGATTTGTAAAATAGCCCTGGATCGTTAACAAAGATAACCTCAATACCTTCTTTAAAAAAAGTTTGTTTTACGCCCTGCTCTACCACAATAATTTGTTTTTCAATCGGTAAAGCTTCTATCCGTTTCAAAACAAATTTGATGTTTTCTTCCCTGAATTGATCCGCCGCTTTATATGAAAGGATAAAGGAAATCATCACACAAACTCCAAATGGTCGTATTCGGTTGTCATGCAATCCAAAGCCGTATTATACTCTTGGTAATAGCATCTATAGCAACTGGAACCCTCATAAACTTTCTGAGAAGCAAAATAAGTAGGAATATCCTCAATATGACACATCCGCATTTCTTCCGGGAAAACGCCCTGTGTTTCAGGCAAAGCATACTGAACACCACAACAAGGGTAAACAAATCCATCAGGAGCAATCACAGGCTTCAGTAAACTGATCTTACATTTACTCGTTCCCATGCTGTATTCCTGCCGGGATTGGTAAATGACGATAGAATCATCCACTCCGTATTCTTTCATTAATTCCCGGATAAAAACCGGCGATGGAACCCGATCAAGGTCAAGGAGATCGCTCACGGCCCTCACGTGGGTGAATCCATGATCGTTTGCAAACTGGACTGCCTTGGCAAACTTCTGAATTTTAAAATTCCTGGTGACGACATAACTGAATGCCCAATCAATTTTATTCTCTGTGACCAAAGGAAATAAAATGGAAAAGAGTTTGTCTAAATCCCTGTCATCAGATACACTCACCCGGCACCAAGTCAGGAGTGAAATTTCCTTTAAAATCCTTTCAATGAGATATCCGTTAGTGACAAGCCCTAATTTAAACCGGGCACCGCTTAAACAACGGATTATCTCAGGTAGATTCGGATGACAGCAAGGTTCCCCACCCCCAGTTATTGTCACAGCCGCTGAACCCAAAGAATAAAAGATATCTGAAAGATTTTGCACCTGTTTTAAAGAAAGCTGTTGCGATTTCTCCCTGGCGGAACAAGAACAAAAAGCACAATTCAAATTACATGCATTTGTTGGGCACAATTGAAAATGAATTGGTTTGATAAATAAATCATACGTCAAACAAGTCCTGGCAATTCTAAGCAATTTCCCTGGGAGAGTGTTCGCAGATGAATATGAAACTACTTTATCAACTGGATTCATTTGTGCCACCTATACCCATTCCAAAGTGACGATAATTCCTGGTGAATGATATCGTTCCCATTGTTTAATTCATGCAGCCTGGGTTCACCAGACCAAGCAATCACAGAAGCTTCATCCGGGATCTTATTGGCCAGATGGATAATTCTTTTACCGACAATGTAGTTTTCCTGGAGGTGCTCTTGCAGTCTGGGGACGTTATCAACCCCTATTACGGAAGCAATAAAACCCTGGTCTCCGTGCATCCAATTTTCTTGTTTGATGGTCATAAATCTTTCAGGGTCTTCAAGGAATAACTCATACACGGGCGAATACTCCCAGAAAGAACCTGCCATAATCCCGCTGGCAAAATTCAGGCTTCCAGGCTTCCTGAACTTATTGCTGAACCCCCTCAATACAATAAAAGAATGAGAATGAGCTTGCTGGGTAAGTGCGTCGATATTGCCTTTTATGATGGTGTCAAGGTCAAAATAAACAGAAGGAATTTTGGGCAAGTCCTGCCGAAATAACTCAATCTTGGACCACCAACCCGGCCAACCGTGTTTCAGTTTTTTGGTCTTACATACTTTTTTGGAAATAAACGCTTCATCATCAGTCAGGCAAAGGAAGGAAATATTTTCAGTAGAATACCGTTGTACTCCTTCCAAAAGACGCAAAACATATTCATCCGTGTAAGGCCCCCCGGTCTTATACACACATAAAATCTGCGTCTTGGTATTTATGGTCAGACTATCTGTTAACATTATTGCTCCTTGCTTTCTTGGTTAGAGTCAAGGCTTTCTTTAAAGCGGTCTTTAAATCTATCTTTTCAAAACAATCCAAAGCAGAATCAGGCGATACATTCCAGATTTTAACCCCGAGCTTTTCAGCATCACTGGCGATAAAATGATAATTCTGCATATGGATTTTAAAAGGCACTGGGCTTTCTTTTGTGGGGATACCTTTGTGCAGGTGTTTTATTGTGGGGGTTTTACCCTTATCCGGGTACCCAGAATGCCAATGAACCCGGCCTCTGGTTTCTTTAAGGTCAATCCCCAAAAGAAATATTTCCCTGCACCCCAAATGGTATGCTAAACTGATGGCACCACAAGCGGAATTGTAAGCAACCCAGGACACTTCATTCGGTTTCCTGGTAATGCCGTGTTTATGGCTCTTGTACACGTGATAAATGGAAGTAAACATGGGCTCGACGAACTTACCGGCCCCAGAAACTTTAATCCCTCCAAAATCATCATACCAACTCCGGAAGTCACTATACGTGTCGGAATCACCAAAAAATGCCACCGGTATTGCATCAGAAACGAAAGCACCTACGTTTACCCCAATGACATGATCACGCATAATTGGCTCCAAGTAAGAACCGAATTCATAGTATTCTTCCCGGGTTGTAGGAATAAGGGTTTCAGGCACACCAAATTGATCAGCTACGGAAACCCCTCCGCCCAATATCCAACAATAGCCAGACCATATTTGTGGGATAGACCAAAGCATCAGTCGTCGTATTCCTCCTCGTCATCTTCCTTTTCCTCAGGCTCTTTGCCTTTGGTTTCCGTGGATTTCTTCTCAGGTGGTTCCAGGGGCTCAGGGCCAGTTGGAAGGGATTGGCCTTCTTCCAAAAAAGCTTTTGCGGATGTGGCATCCAATGGGGAGTCGTTAAGGATATCGCCGGTCAGGATATTAATTACATTCCAGCAGTTCTTGCCGGCAGGTGCCAGCCCTACTTTAATACCGGGGTCTGCCGAGGCTGTAATTTCATCCAAGCAAATAAAACTGGAAGCAAACCCTGCTGGGATTTCTTCTGGGTAAGCGAGGAAGATCTCATTTTTACGGACAGGTTGCTTTGTGGCAGAAAAGAAAATGCCGCCGGTCACTTTCTTATACCGAAGTTTTTTTCTTTCAGGCACGGGCTTGGGTGCCGGTTTTGCAATTTTAACTTTACGGCCGGGTGTTTGATTATCTCCGGGTTTCTGTGTGCTTTTTATCATTTGAACCTCTCTTGTTTTATCTTTACAAAATGGGCTTGATTACCCATTGTTAATTAAATACGTGGTATTAAGGGCCTTCACTGAAACTATGCGGAAAGGACTGTGATACCGCTATTCCCTGCCTGGTCTGCTCTCATCTGGGGCACCTGGATGGCCATAACCTTAAAATGATGGATCATGCCGCCCTGACTGGACCACTGAATGACTTTGGGGCTGAACCCATTAATCAAACGAACGGTGTCCGATGTCATCTGCGCCAAAATAACTTTGTTCGCAGTGAGTCTGTCGGCAACCTTAATAGCAGTAAGACCTTCAATCTCCATCAAACGCTGCATAATGGACTTGGGGTACCCGGTTGCATAGTCTTCCGACATCTTTGTCTGATATGCCGTAGGAATATAAAGAACCCAGGGGCCATAATGCTTTGCTGTAATGGATGCTTCGATCATGTTCAAAACATCAGCCAGAATGAGTGCGCCGGTTTTACCAGCAGCATCCCAATTTGCGGAAAGGGTCACTTCATTCTTGGAAGTGAAGGACAGATAGGAATAAATGGTTCCGCCCCCGAACGCATAAGTGGTATTGGTGAACAGGAGGTCTTCCAGTTTTTCCGTTACTCTGCGGGTGTGTGCTTCAACAATGGTCGTATCAAGGGCATCACCTGAGTTTCTGCTGGCTTCCAGTGCCCTCTGCCCGATGGTGAAATCAGAATGAATAATGGGGATGGGCAGGTATTTGGTCTGGAAATCAGGCCGGTCGCCTTTACCCTGAGTTGCCCCGTCCATGCTCATTGCTGCTTCACCGGGGTCATCCATATCCTGGTATTCAAACACGGTCTTACCCATGGGATTGGTCAGATTGTATGTGAGGCCCCGGCCGAGAAGATCAGCAGCACCAACAAGGCGCTCACGGGAAACCTTCTGGACAACTTTATCAATTTCTATCCATTCGTCTCTGAGCAGGGCAGCATTAGCGGTTACCTTTACCGCTTTCATTTTGCCGTCAAAGCCTTTCTGGTTAATATATACATGGCCTTTGTGCCAATACGGGCGCATGGCATTCACGTTAAACGATGTCCCCAACATGCTTCCGACTTCTGAATCAGAAAATCTTCCGCTCTGAGGATCAACAAAAGTGGTATTCGCTTCCATCTATTTTCTCCTTGTACATTTATGTTTCAATTTAATTTATTCTGTGTCTCAGTAAATCTTACTTTGGATTAGATAATCATAATCCAAACAGCTACGTTGCCGGCGCCATCAGTGGTACCGATTGCAGCATCTGCTCCGGAAGAGGAGGAAAGGTTGGCCGCTTCCATTGCAATGCCAACGATCTGTTCCGTCAAATGTGGGTCATTTGAATCATCCGCAACGTGTACCTGGAGCAGGCCAGCCCCTGCGCTTTCCAACCTGGAACCGATGGAGGCATTCTGGCCGTTTTTAAGCCAGGCCTGGATGAAATCACCTCTCTGGGGTATAATACCGACAACATTATCACCGGCAGCATAGGTATCGCCAACGTCTTTCCCCTGAAGCTCATCTTCAATGGCAAACATTACCGGGGACACCTGTCCACCAGCAGTAGCATGCATCCGGAATTTATTGGTGCTCATCAGTTCGATAAGGTGGCCGGGCTTCAAAGCCGCATTTGCCAGTCGTTCAAGCTGCACTCTCTGGGACTGTCCCTGGCGCAGATAAATCGTATTCTTGGAACTCATCGTATTTCTCCTTATTGCTATTTATCTTGTATTTGGTTGTTCAATGCAAATCCACAGGGTTATTTTGCGTCTTTCCAGGCGTCTTCCAGTTCAGGGAGGGGTTCAACCCCTTCGGAATTGATAACCTGCCGGGCACCGCCGTTGCCGGCCCAATTTACGGGCGCGGGAACCATGGCAGCGAGTTTACCAAGCATATCCAGGCTGAAAGCCTTCAATTCATCATCGCTGAAGGAATTGGCCTTATTGGTTTTGATCCGGGAAACCAGGTTTTCTCTTTCCTGGGCAACAAGACGCTGTCCGTGCTGGATGGATTCCTGAAGCTTGGGGTCTGCATTTGCCAGCAGTTCATCAAAGGTTTTGGATTCTGCATTGACCTTGACTTCTTTTTCAACGACCTTGACCACTTCCTTTTCCACAACAGTGGGGGCGGACAGGTCAATAACACGGGCAAAAGCATCTTCTGACATATTCAGGAGCATCTCTTTGTCCGTTTCCTGGAATTTGGCATTGGCCTTGATCAGCTCATCGACCTTTGCCGGGCAACATTCACGCATTGTCTTCATTTCGTTCTCCTCGTTCTTCTTGTTATTTATTTCGTTTGCTGTTACATTGGTTTGAATTTCTTTGTACGTAATTTCCTGCTGAACCTCAACTGGCTCGGAAGTCCATTCCACCTTACCATCCATCATTTTGTATTCTTTTTTGAAAAGCTTTGTGCCAGTGAATTTAGATTCCCTCTCATACACGATGTAATCCGGATACGCTGCCCTTATATAATGGTATACTTCACCATTAATATCATTAGGATAAAGGGCTGCACGTAAAGCGTCCATAATCCCTTGGTACGATTGGGGGTCTTTCGCTTTGTTCTCAGAAGGATGGATTAATTCTTCTCCGAAATTGATGGTGAAGGCAAGGGGGATAAGGGCTTCTTCCTGTTTGATGAATTCAGTGTTCTCATCGATACCGGTAGAATTAACCACCGGGGGTTTTCTTCTTCTCATTTTTGGTTTCACCTCCTTTCCTTCTTTATTCTCGGTATTCGCTATATTGGCTCTCACGCCACACCCATCTTTCCAGGAACAAGCCCCAGTTTCCCCTGGTAAAAGGGCCAAATGATCGGGTCGGATATTGTGAGCAACCGCCACATAATCCTGTCCGTTAAAATTCCCAGTAACTTTCGGCCCTTCATCAAATAGGCCTGTGCTCACATCCAGCTTCATCCCAACCCGGAGTCCATTTAATAGTCCAGGAGCAAGCATTTCCAATTTCTGCTCGTTCAACCAAAGTTCCGCTTTCAGTTTATTGTCTTGGAAGGTGGTATTAAATACGGTACCGACAACTTGGGTTTTATAGATTTCAGGCTGGTTTGCGCTGACAGGGGTGCCATTGAGATCAGGGTGTTTTAATGTAACAGGGGTGCCATTCCAGGTTTGGTGGAAATTGGCAAGGGTTTGCGCAGTGTAAAGAACAGGGCCACCGGAACCAGCATGGACGCCTTCTGTCAACATGACTACAGGAAACACCGAATAAATAATATTATCCAATGTTTCCTGCCTGGACTGAACTTGCTGATTTTGAGTTAAGATACTTTGTAAATTGGGTAGATTCACTACATGTTCCCTCTCATTTTCTTACGTAAGGTTCGGTAATCAAAAATAAATTTGACTTTAATGGCTTGTTTATAACCTTTTATAAAAAAAATTAAAAGAGAAATTTTTAAAAAATTTAAGCCCTACTTAATTTTTATAAAAAACCTTTAATTAAGTAGGACTTATTTTATTGGTGGGATTATTGAATTTATTAAGGTAGGATTATTTATCCGTAACATCCACAGGCAACGCAAGACACCTGCACTGCGGGTGCCGAGGAATTAGTGGCTCAATTTGTTCTAAAGTATAAACCTTTCCTTGCAAGGAAGAACAAATAGGACATACCCGGCTGTCTCCTGCGGTTGTCCATTCTGCCTGAACAATAACACCCTGGACGCCCCAGTTCTTGTATTCCTGTACTATAGCAACATGATGCGCCCTTATTACTTCTGTCCTGGCCAATATAGTTGCCCTGGTAATCCCTATTTTATCAACACGGTCTGTTAGATTCTCTGCAATCTTTTTAGGGTTCCAGCCTTCCGATATGCCCTGGGCTAAAACCCCTGAAATCTGCTTACTCATTTCATTGGTAATGCCCTTTAACCCCTCATAGGCTCGGGTATATATTAATCCAACCTTATCCGCGTGGAAAGGAGAATTAAACGCTTTCTGCAGAGAACCATATTGCGAGCCATACGGTGGGATGTCTTGGTACCCGGTTATAGAATTACCTTTGAGTTCTTGCCGGCCCCGGAGCATCCCTTTTTGATATGCTGTTTGGATATAAGTATTTGTCCATGCTGCTTCTACCGCTTGCCCTAATTGCTGGCCAGGGATTGTTTCCAGGACTTCATTCTCTATTTGCTCTTGCAGCCATTCCATAAATTTGGTTACTTTGGCTGGGTTTCTTTCAAAGGCAAATATTTGATCAGTGAGGGCTTGGTTCCTGGTAAAAGGATCATAAGGCCCCTGTGCCCAGTTAATATTCAGCCCAAAACAATCATTGTCCAATACGCTTGTCTGGATTAATTGCTTGAGTTTCTTGAACCGCATTTTCATTTGGGCACTGAATTGGTTCCGGAGAGATAAAGTCCTTGTGGGGTCTCTCCGGAAGGCTGCATTCACTGAGATCCTGGGCATTTTGGGCAATATTGGCAGCGCATGCACATGAGGCTGATATTGACTTAACATCGTTTATTCCTTAACTGATTATGGTAATACACGCTTAGTTATATTGGATTCACCTTTAGATTGTTTTTTATACACAGCTACAATCTCAGGAGATTTTAATAGTATTTCCCCAACATCTTCACCTGACTTGGCCTTTCTCCCTTTTATAAGTACAACGGTATCCCCAAAATAATACCCATTTTGACCGCCAGCTATCACCCCAATATCTTTTAAAGCTTGCTCAATTTTATTCTTTTTTACTAATGCGGCACTGGTTCCCAGCAAATCAATATCTGTTTCATACCCATTCACCCATTTTTTTGACGGGCGCTGAATATCACCTATCTTTGGGGTGTAGCCAGCCTCTCCCGGGATAACCCGTAAACCATACACCAAACCATCCTTGGAGTCAACCCTACTATGGATGTCGTTAATAACTGCTTGGGTGTTATCGAAATCCTTCTTGCCATTTTTTTCTGCAACTCAGGGAGTACCTCCTCCTCCGCCTGTTACTGATCCACCTCTCTTACCAGGCCTCCCCGCATGCCCGTAATGTCCACTGCCAGAGCCACCGAGTATGGACAGTTCTTCATTAGTCTCGTTGGCCATTACTTTTTTTGATGCTGTATCTTCCTCAAACACAATATCATTATCCTGGTCATCCCGGACTTCTAAATGCAATTCATCTCCGTATGCAATTTCTTCTGGTATTCCATCCGGGTATGCATCACATGCATTTACTTCCGTTTCTTCAGTTCCATCCGGCTGTTCTACCCTGATATTATGAATACAACCTCTTTTAAAACAATTTGGTTCTTGTATCATCTCGCTTCCCCCTACGCTATACGTGCTATTTTAAATTATTATCAAACCACTGTTCAATATTTTTAGGTAACGTTGTTCCTTTCCCAGTATTATAGTATGGAGAAGACCAGGCAGAAAAGGCTTCAGCAAAAGCTTCTGATGCATTAAGCGTTGCGTACCGGCTGACCCCAGAAAATGCAACTTTTCCGTTATTATTATTTTTCCATACCTGAAGTATAAAAGCTGTTTTTATCTCTGGGCTTTTTGCTAAAACAGCGTGGCCAAATTCGTGCCGGACAGTAGCCATTGCCCCATTCCCCCCGACTGTATATGCTTTAGTACCCAAAACAAATGCCTTTGCAATGTCTTTTGAACCACCTTCTATTGGGATATGCAAGGTGTCTTCTTTTGGCCGGTATAGTCCCAGTGTCGTTCTTTTTTGCCCTTCTGAATTGGTGTATTTCACATGTGTCCCTTTTTCTAATACCAATTCAGTCGGTGGCCCCATATCATCCAATATATTTTTTAACCCAGGCCTACGGGATAAAACCTCTTCCATATGCGAATTTATTTCGTTTAACGCTTTGGCTGTTTTGGGGTCTTTTGTGCCTTGTTTAACAGACAAACCAACAAATTGATTTACGTCCTTTTCTGGCTTGGGTGGTTTTGACGCCACGGGTTTTACGGTGATGGTTGGTTTATCCAATTTTGTAGTTCTGCTTACCCGTTTCGTTTGCTCTCCGGAGAGAGTGCTTTTCTCTTGCTTATCTGCCGGCTTGTCCGCAGATTTACCACTCCCTTTACTTCCAATGCTGCTGCCTCCAACCTTACCTGGCCTTCCTGCATGTCCATGGTTACCACTGCCAGACCCACCCAAAACGGATAAAAGATTGTCAGTAACTTTATCAGGGTCAAGTTCTTCTGGTTCCGGGTTCATCTTTTCTTCCAATGCCTCAATCCCGCCTGCGTCCTCAATCTTCAGCATAATTTCTTTTACGGTATCTTCCGGTAAAGAAATAATATCCCGGAAGAAGATTTCCAAAGGCAGAATATCAGTACCACCAGGAGCAGCCAAGTATTTACTCATGGCTTCCATCTTTGAAGAGCCTATTTCTGCAACTTCCTTTTCTCCCAAAGCAGACATCTTCGGCCACTCAACAATATATCCTCCCACTGGGTCTGGGATACTTTTGTGCTCAATGAGGCTATCCACCAAAGGTCGGAGGATGCAAGGCTCGCAGAAGTTTACCATCCTATTATATAATAGTGAGTTCCATGCCTTTTCATCCTGTGAAGAAGCCAGTTCCCCTCTCTCGGACCCCATCAGTATTCTTTTAGGAATGCCAGTTGCAGCAGAGATCACATTAATTTGCACTTCCATTGCTTTTTCAGGGTCTGCAATTGTGGTGGATAATTCCTGAATATCCATTCCACGGACACGCAGCCATCTCCTGAGGTTGTGATCGTATTCATCAAATTGGGTCTTTAAGTCCTCTTTATCCCCCGGGAGTAAAGTTGTGTCTTTATCCAGCTTTGCTACTCGCCCGGGAGACACGTTTTTCCAATAAGACTCAGCACTTCCCCCCAGAATCTTCTGGACGTCCTGTAACCGATTAAAAACCGACTGCATTCTGGGGGTTCCGTATATACTGGATTCCAGGGGGTCTTCCACAACATGGATCAACCGAGTATAATGACACTGGATGGTGATTGTCGTTAATGTCTTTTCCCTGTCAAAAGAACTCGTTTCATGGTTTACCTGGATTTGGTACATCACGGGCTTGCCAAATCTCTCGGAGGTTTTATCACTCTCAAATGAGGTGATGGTTGCTGAGTTGCAGGAATAAGGCTGCAAATATTTGATTTGTGCATTGGGCTGCACCGGCTGGGAAAAGTCCAGGTTGTCATCAAATCCCAGGAGTAACACAGCATAATCCCCCAAACCCAGGAGTTTATCCAAGCGATTCAGGATGCTGTAAAGCTTAAATTGCTTGGCAAAAGCATCGTATTCCTTTTCAAAGGGTGATTCATCCGTGCCTGTTTCGTCTTTTAATTGGGGCTTATTCGCCCAGCAGCCATTTACTACTTTATCAATGACGACTTTGCCCAAATCCTCCCGCTGGTACTGAAGGTAATAATCCTGGAAAGTAAGTTGTTTCTTGTACCCAAGGACTTGGTAAAGGTTTCTGGCCCCTCCGAATGTAACCCCCAATTCAAAAGCGAACTGCATCCGGGCCATAAGGATGCTATTATTTGTTAATTGCTGCTGCAATACCTGGATCTGCTGCTGGGGGTCAGGTTCAGGGGCAGGTAAATTCTTTCGGTTTACTTTCATGCCGGCACTCCTTTTCTTCTATTGAGCTTCTGCATCAGCCTTTGGTATTTCCGTTTGGCATATTCGACAGAGGCATATACTGGTTGGGTATTTCCCTTTGACTTAAATACCCCATTAAGCATTGTTTCCTGCACCAACCGGGCCTCTATTCGTCTTTGTTTGTATTCTTCAAAACTTTCAGTCTCTTTTCTTTTCATTTATTCCTCCTATTTAATATTTATTCCCAATCTGGTAAATCAACCGTTTGCCCTTTCAGCGCATGGGTACAATCCCCAAGAAATTGGATTTGCCCATTCGTAATAAAAGAGTGGCACCGTGTAGTGGGCGTTTGATCAACATACCCAGAACGAACCAAAATACTTGGGGATACCGATGGCTTATTTATGTTACCATTGAATATCCAACATGGGCTAAATTCAGGGTTTATCTGGATAAAATGCGCAGTTTTACACCCAGGGCAAGTAAAAGAAAACCCATGTCTATTTTCTATTGCGCTTAATTTTATTGGGCTAAATTTCGGCATTTATTATTTTAAACTCCTGTATAGTAACTTTTTCATTATAAAACAATCAGAACACAACCCCGGATGGACCTTAGCAACTTTACAAATAGGGCAATTGTTAATTTTTAATTTATCTACGTGAATATTACAAAAATTACCTTTTCTACATTTATCACACCCACCTGTTATGATTTTGTTTGCGCCCATCACCGCCTCCTTTATTCCAAGTAAAGGTTTTTTCATCACCACGTCCCTCCATTTATTTTATGTACTTTGCTATATGCTGCTCCTGCTGCATCTACTTGATCTTTATATGTTGCACTTGGGGAGAAGTTTGCCAGCTCATCCAAAAATGGTTTATTCCATTTTGCTTTTACAAGATAAACTTGCCCCCTGTTCCACGCAACTGAGAAAGGGTCTGCCCTAAAGAACTTATCCCCCACAGGCCTTTCCGCCTGGCAAATAATATTTACTTTACTTAATCTTTCAACTGTGGCTTCTGCTGATTCTTTTCCACCGGAGCCGGGTTCTTGCTCAATCCATTGCATTGTATCCGGGCCATCTTCTACTGCCACTGTTTCGATCACTGCTTCCCGTTGATTTGCTGCCCATTGGCCCCTCACTACATCCAAAATGCAATACCTGGGGGTGCCGCTTTTATCATTCGCCATTTTACAAATCTTTACTCCTGCTGTATACTTACCTCCGTCTGTTGTCCCTGCTTTATCCCAAAAACGAATATGATTATGGAAATACAAATCCCAATTTAACACGCTAGAATCGATGTACTGGTCAAAGTTCTCAGTATTAAATAAACCACCTCCAGGGGCTGACGGGTTTTGCTCCACCTGGGCCATGTACCCATACTGCCCTAATTTTAGCTGTAATTCCTGCAAGACAGATTCATTCAGCCTTATAGGATCTAAATACCCATTATTGGTATCATAGTATTGCAGGAATCTTTTAGGCTTCACAAGCTGACGAGTATTATCCGATGAATCTTTTGCCCCTATTTTACCAGGCAATACAATTCTTTTTAATTTCAGGCCCTTTTTCTTTAATGCAATATTCTGCCCGCTGGGATCATTTGGATGCGTCCGTTGCATAATCATTATTGTAGGGGTGACAGCTTTATTTATCTTCCGCGTAGGAAGGACGTTCTGAATCCACTTATTTGTGGCCTCTAATTCCACTGTAGAAAAAGATTTAAATGGGTCCAGGGGATCATCCACCAATATAAAATGGGCATGCATCCCAGTGACTGTACCTCGGATACTGGTACTAAATAAAGCACCACCTAAACGCCATATACCTCTTTTCTCATCCCAATACTGGATACGGAAATTACTTTTCTGATCTTTATCTCTCTTTATTTTGATATCAGTAAACAATAACTGGTATTTCTCTGATCGGAGTATTTCCCTGGCAACTTCTGCATGCTCCAATGCCAATGTGGCAGAATAAGAGAGTTTAATAAACTTCATCCAGGGCCAATTTGTCCATACCCATGCAGGGAAGAAAACTGTGAATAAAAGGGATTTGGTTGTGCCTGGGGGGATATTCACATCCATATCGTATTCGTTTGGATGTTCTGCTGCCACCCGGTACGCAATCTTTTCCAGTTCTAAGCATAATTGCTCTATATGCCAATTCCATACCGGTTTATCGTGAATCCCTGCTTCTTCCCAGAAATTCTTGGTGAATGCAAATAAAGATGTCCGACATTCCTGGGCCTTTAAATCCCTGTCAGAAATAGAATTAACTAACTGGGTAATATCTGGCCATTGGTTCTTTGGGATAGTTCTGCGGTGGTACCTTTTTATTTTAACTGGCATAGGAACCAAACTCCTGGTCTGCCTCTGCATTACTTGGGACTTCTGCGGGCTGATATCCCAATACAGTTTGCTTGTATCCTTTTAATTCCAGCAGGATTTGTACCTGTTCTTTGGTTAATTGCTTTGGATTAATTGTTTGTGTGTGATTTATTTGGGCATTGTTCTGGATATTCACAGTGCCAATCTGTATCGGGGAATCCTTCGGAGGGTCTTTCAGAATAATCTTTTCCAAAAGGGTTTTTAATGCGTCTATCTGGGAATTGAGTTTTACTTTTGTTATTTGCACTTCAGGGGACCTTACCCCTCCCACTGTTTGAGTTTCTATTGACTGGATGCATACTCTTGCTTCGTATGGGATTTTCTTTAAGGGTTTTAATCTACCCCTGGAATCATACAAGTCCAAGGGGTCTATGAATGCAAATCTGGATAATTGGGCTATTACAGAAGTATCTGTTACCCTGAGTCTTTGTATCTGATCTGCTTTTGCTTTTAAAAGGGCTTCTTGTACCCTGGGGTTTTTTAAATATTGCTGGACTGTCCTTTCTATTTCTTCCTGGGGGGCATCCTTTGGAACTATTCTCATTTGCCTGAGGGTTACGGCAGGATCTCGGTTTAATATAATCTGATTTACGAATACTTGTTCATCCACTGTTATGGTGGGTATCATGGGAGTAGTATAGGGGGTGGGGGGGTTGATTATCCCCTGGGGGTTTTTTACTTTGGGTGTATTTCTTCTTCTCATATATAAGGTTCCTTTTTTAATTTAATTGCTTATAACCTTTTTCTTTGTTTTTCTAAATAAAATATTTTCGATTTTTTTGCTTTATTTTTTGCTGTTTTTTGGAAATATTTTGTAAGTACATGTTTTAATTAAATAAAATTAGTGTAAAAAATATTAAAAAAAGTTTTTAAAACCTTTTAAAAAGTCTTTACTTTCTTGTTTAGATGATGTATAGTGTATCTAAAGTGAGAGGGGCCTGCCAAACTCCAAGATGAAATGTTTCAGCCTTACCCCCGATACAGGAGGGGTGAGTGACAAGGACCTGAAAAGACGGACTGAGCAGGATCTAAAGAGGTAAAGGCTTTTGGGGAAATGATTGAAAACCCTTGAGTAAACCATCAAAAGTAAACCGAATTAGATTTGTACGTTAAATAAGGTACAAAAACTTAATTGTCTGTATATAGATGATACACTGACGAGGCCGTGTAAAGGCCGAAACAATTAAAAAAGGAAAAGGAGACCGTCATGGCAACATCAACTACAGCAACCCCAACCAAAAAAGATCAAGTCAAAATCAGCATTATGCAGCACCTGAGCAAAAATGAAAATGTGGATCAGACATTTCTCATCAAAGAATGCCTGACAATCGCCGGCAAAACAACAATCACTGACGCCTTGAAGGAATTGGAAAAGGAAGGGGCAATTGAGAAACTGAGTATCAACAAACTGATCTGCTGGAACATGTGTGCACTGAAACCGCTGCCTGAGGAAATTGAGCATGTTTCTGAGGTTGAGGAAGCGGCTGTAGAAGAAGCCCCGGAACCTATTATTGCTCCTGTTGTTGAGCCCATTCCCACCCTTGCTGAAGTTGCTGTACCATCCCTTAAAGAAAAACTGGTTAATGCCGGCAAAAAGGCCCGTACAAAAATCAGCATTGGAAAAACGAAAGAAAAGGTTGAACGCCCAAGGTCTCAGTATGGCCGGTTGCTTTCTTCTGCTGTTGGTGTGATTGATTCTCTTTTGCTTGCTGGCACCACAACTGAAGACGAGATTATCAATGCCATCCAGAAAAAGTTTCCCCAGAAAACAAAACAACAAATCGTCAACAGGATGAAATCCCATCTCAGGCAGTTGAAAAAAGAAGGGGTAAAAATCACTGAAAAAAACGGTGTTGTAGCTGTTAAAATTGGGAGTAAAATTAAAAAATAACTTTGTGAATGCAACCATTAAATAAGGGCAGGAAATTATTCTGCCCTTTTATAAAAACAGGATTTGGGCGTTTAAAAAAGGAGAAGCATAATGATTATTGATCAAACCACACCAGGGCTGGAAGAGAAGAAAGGATATTGGGAGCTGAAAAAAGATCTGATATCAACGGAATTCTTGGAAATAAAGATATCTCTTTCCGTTACCGGTTGAATCATTGCCGGGAAAGGGATCAGGGCCGGGAAAGGGATCATTGCCGGGGAAGAGATCGAGGCCGGGGAAGAGATCGAGGCCGGGGGAGGTATCCGTGCAAAAAACATAATAGGAAAAATTAAAAAAATGTTCGGCGTCGAGATTGTTTCCATGCTGACAATATCATCCAAAAGGTGGCCTGTATTCATTTTTAACAGCACAATGAAAATCGGCTGCGAGATGCACCTGATTTCAGAGTGGAAAAATTTCTCTGATGGTGAGATATCTAAAATGAATGGCGATGCCCTGAAATTCTGGAGAGAAAACAAAGCCGAATTATTAAGCATTTGCAAAATTGTGAACAAGGCTTACAAAAGGAGGGATAATGAAAGAGATTGTGGAATTTGATATGGGTGGTAAAAGAACTAAAGGTCGGTTAATATCAGAAAATAAAATGACTGCAATTGTGGACCTATACCGCTGGATCAATGTGAATGTGGTTAAAATCCATAAGAAGAAAAAACGTTTTGTCCGTACCGGTGAATATATTTGACTTTTGATTCGGCATTTAATTTAGGGGGTTAAATGCCTATGTGAAGAGTTAAATGCAATTAAACGCACGTAAATAGGGGGTGTTATGCAAATCTTTTGGACCAGAAATGATAGTACTAAATCATCAGAAGATTTAGATGACAAAAGATTAAACAAACAAATCATCGAGCTTGGACAAATCCTGAGCACTGCAATATGGATTGAAAACTGTGATGTTGGAGAAACCTTAACAGCAATGGATTGCATTTATTTGCCCACACATGAAAATCACCCAATAATACAAAATTGCAAATATTATTATTTTAAAGCAATGTCGTATTTAACAGATTGCTGTGAAGAGTACAAACACAGGTTTAATAAAATACATAAAACTTCTTTAATGCTGCATGATTTTAAAGCACAAAATCATCTATTTTTTAATTACCGGAGAATGCCGTTTATAAACTGCACCAAAAACCATAAACATATCATCAGCACCACAGAAGCATATCGACAATGCCTCATTGAAAAATGGAAAAGTGAGAATCCTAAATGGACTAAAAGAAAAAAACCTGATTGGGCAAACAAGGAGGAAGAATGATCAAGAATGTAAACAGGAAGAAAATCAATCACATCTGGGCTGCTTCCAAAAATAGGAACAGCCCATGCTGGAATTCTCAAGAGATTAGTAAGAAGTCCTGGCGAAGGGTACCTGGGCTCAAAATCAAAATTCGGGATGGTGTTTACACTGAAGAGGTCAGGCATACTACCAAACCCAAAAGAAACAGAACCAGGGCAAGTATCCGATTTATTAACTTTAAATAGAATAAAATAGGAGAAAATAATGGAATTTGTCAGTAATTTTCCAGGAGAAGCACTCTTTTGGCCGGTTATGTTATTCGTAATGTTAGTTTGGGGCCGGTATAAAGAAAAAAAGAAAGCAAGCAAAAGAAGGATAAAAAGAAAATGAAACCAATTATTATCAATAACAGAATCCGGTTGCCGGATGATGTACCAGAAGAAAAATTGGAAGAAATCAAAAAGGCTTTTACTATTATCAATCCAGAATTCCGTAAAATGATGGAATTCAAACGGATCAAAGAAAAAGATTGGGGTAAATTTATCAAAGAAGGATACTATATCACCAGAAATAAAGTAAAAGGACGCTGGACAACAAAAGCAATACCGGTTGAACTATATTACTGGGACTTTGATAATCGGACGCAGGTTGTTCTACCAAGAGGCGCAATGTGGCAGTTAAAAAGATTATTAAAGAGGCCCGTTACTAACGAAAAACACCAAGTAAAAAAGGCCTCTTTTATTTTTAAAGGGGAATTATCAGAAAATAAAGGACAGCCCGTAATCAAAAAATTATCCCACAAGAACGGGATAATTCAGGCTCCTACAGGATCAGGGAAAACAGTAATGGCTTTATGGCTGGTAGCCAAATTCTCAGTGAGAACCTGTATCGTTGTTGATACAACTGAATTGATGAATCAATGGATTGCTCGGATTAAACAGTTTTTGGGAGTTTCTAAAATTGGAAAAATAGGCGCTGGAGATGTCAAAGTGCATCCTATTTCCGTTGCATTAATGCAGACATTACGAGAACAGGAAAAGGCAATAAACTCGTTTGATTGTTTGATCGTAGATGAATGTCACATCGCGGCAACTGAATCGTATGAAAAAATCATCAATGTTTTCACCGGAGAATACGTATACGGGCTGAGCGCTACCCCAGTGAGGAAGGATGGAAAAACAGAAGTAATGAAATGGCTGCTTGGTCCTATCCGAATTGTTGTTAATTATAAAGATGCGGAAAGATGCCCCGCCAAAGTAAAAGTAATCCCTACTCAATTTAAAACGGATATCAATTTTAGGAGGAACTATCAGGCTGGGGTTAAATCGAGATTACTTGATCAAACAGTAAATAAGTTGATCGCTCAAAATATTGAAAAAGAAATAGACTGGTTTGGAATTCAATTGGTGACTTCCAGGTCAGTCCAGCATCTTTATTTAATCCAAAACCTTTTGCCCCCATTAATAAAAATGGTAAGCCGTATTTTGGTTGGGCAGGTATCCAAAGAAGACAGAAAAACCATAGTAAAAGAAGCCGCTACTGGTAAATTGAAGATACTTTTCGCAACTGAACAATTACTTGGTAAAGGATTCGACGAACCTTTATTATCCGTGCTGCATATGGCAACACCAATTAAAGATGTTGATTTTCTGACTCAGGTGATTGGCAGAGTAACAAGGATTCACGAAGGAAAAAAAGAGGCCCTCATCCTGGATTACTGGGATAATATGGAACCGGTGTTAGGGCGGTCAGTGAAGGCCCGATTGAAAAAATATCAGGAATTAGGAATTGAAAGAATCAAAATTTAAAGAATGAAATAAACAGGGGGAATAATCATGGAAAAAGACCCAATGACAGAATTATACGTCAAATATCAAAATCTTATTAGATACCAAGCGTGGAAATTATCCAAGAAATTGAATTGCAGTTTTGATGAGGCCCTAAGCGACATCAATATGATTTTCTGGGATTCCGTCAAATCCTGGCAGCCAGAAAGAGGGGCCTTCACCACCTTTTTATTTTGCTGCGTCCACAGCCATATTATCAACAGCATGACAGCCCGGTCAGCGATGAAAAGGAAAAATGAGACGCTGTCTGATATTATGGATTTAATAGCCCAACTACAGCCAAGCCCTGAAAAGCTGGTAATTTTAAAGGACCTTATTGAAAAAGACCCTGTGATGAACGCGATAAAAGACCTGTTACTGACGGAACAAAAGGGATACCAAGAACAAAAAAAGGGATTCAAAGGGTGGCTCTCTGATAAGCTTTTTGCCATGGGATTCAAATGGAAAGATATCTGGGGAGCATGGAGATACATCGAACAACTATAAGGGGGCTTGAATGAATAGAAGGACAAAAATAAAGCAAAAAGCAGAAAGCCCGGTGAAGACAAAATTTAAAATAAAAAGAAAAGAAAAACCAACTGAACCGCCACCGACAACATATAAAAGGCCGGTAGGTGGTCATTTACCATTTCCACCAAAAGACTGCTACCGGCCAGGCTGGATTCAGTTTTTTACTGAAAAGAACGTGCCCTGGATTGATTTAGCAATCTGTATTGATTGCCCACAAAAATGCCAACGGAGAAAAGAATACCTGCAACAATTAAAGGAGGAAAGAAATGCCAAACGTGATGCCGGCACAGCAAGTAATACCAAACATGAATGAAACGCAAGAACTGGACAGAAACTCGTTGTTAATGAAACGAACAAAATTGCTTGAAGAGTTCCTCAGTAAAAATGGTATTACGGTACCTTTTATCCAAAATATCAAAAAAAGACACGCTGGAAATGGCTGCGAAGATATTAAAAATTACGTGGAATGGCTTCATGCGACCAGGTTTAACTTTGCCAATGCTTTTTACCTGGCATTTTATTGGCATCCAAAAGACCCAATTCCCTGGAAACAGCATGCACAAAATTGGAAATCTTTTCTGAAAGGGGGTTCTCCGTATGGACCTGCTTAGGTTATTTCAAGACCACGGTATTTCCTCCGCCCCTGAAGGTGCACCACATTATCGGCCTGGGTGGATAAATATCCCGTGCCCCTATTGTACAGGAAACCCTGGCAATCATTTGGGATACAATATCGAACAAGAATATTTCTTCTGCTGGCGTTGCGGACATAAACCTGTTACGAAAGTAATTGAAACGCTCCTTGGGGTAAACTGGAGAAAGGCGAAAGAACTGATCAGAAAGTATGAAGGGAAGTCCCACAATCCAGCTAAAAAATTAACCCTTAAACGAAAATCATTTATTTTACCCCACGCGGTGCCCTTAAACGAGTCCCCTGGAGGTAAATTTTACTTCAAAAAACGTGGTTTCAGTTTAAAGGAAGCATTATCATTAGAATCCCTTTTTGAGCTTAAAATAACTCAGCCAGGCGCGGTCATCGACCAAATGGATTTATCATACCGGGTTTTGATTCCGATTAAGTACCAAGGGAAAGTTGTTTCTTGGCAAACCAGGGATATGTCTGGCAATTCTCCTTTGAAGTATATCTCCTGTCCGGAGGCCCGGGAACTTATCCACCACAAGCATATCTTTTACAATGATGATGGGGGTGATGAAGCAGTGCTCTGTGAAGGCGTGTTTGATGTTTGGAAAGTAACCTTGGCTGGATACCGAGCTATCTGCGGGTTCGGGGTTGAATTAACCAAAGAACAAATCTTCAGGTTGATGAAAATGAAAAAGGTTCTAATCTTTTTTGACCCTGATGTTGCTGGCCAAAGCAAAGCCGATTTGCTATACAAACAACTGCTGTTCTCTGGGGTTGATGTTTGGAAGGTGCTTTACCAAACACCGGAAGGGAAAAAGAAAATAGATCCCGGTGAAATGGGCCTGGAAATACTCCGTGATGTGCTCGGGGAGGATTGTTTAATAGGATAAAAAATAATTTTTAAAAAAATTAAAATCATTTTGTATAATATATTGCTTACTTACCTGGCCCGGTAAGTCCGAAAGGATAAAGGGTGGGTTAGATCATTTCGCCCTGTTATGATCTTCCGAGCCACCCACCCAAAAAGCATCATCTTTAATGGCTCTACAAGGAGAAAAAGATTGAAAAGAAAATCTGTGGCAAATCAAACAACCATTCAAACAACAATAAAGTATAATATCCCCCCAGATGCAATCTACGCAGATCCAACACCAGACAATTTTACGCAAGTACCAAATACAGTAATTGAAGACCTGAACTTATCTTGGAAAAGTTTGGGTATTTTAGTATTTCTTCTACGGAATAAAAACAAAAAAGGATGGCATACGTACACGTCCAGTGTGATCCAAGCAAAAAAAGATAAAAAGGATTCCGTATCTTCAGGGCTTGCTGAACTTGAATTACTTGGGTATGTTCTTCGTTTCCGTTATTACGATGAAAAGAAGAAAGTGCGAGGTTCTTTCTTTGCATATACTGCGCACCCATTCAAATTTGAATTAAATTATATTACAAAGTGGATAAGGAAGCAAGGATGGGGATTTACTCCTTCTACGCAGAATTCAAAAGAAGTGTTTCAACAGGTTTGTAAAAAGCTAACCAGTCCAAACCTAAAAATGGGAAACCCAATATTGGAAAACCCAATATTGGAAAATCCGCCTCTAAAAAGAAAAACCTCTCAAAAAGAAAAACCTCTCAAAAAGAAAAAAAATAATAAAATAAATAAAAAACTATTTGATCCAATGGAAGTTTTTATGCAAATATGTCCAGAAGAAATGAAATCTGAAAGTATCCTCCATACTATGTATGAATACGCAGCATATAGATGGGAACAAGGGAACCCAATAAAAACTAAACAAGCTATTGTTATATTAGTAAATAAATTGCGTAATTTTTCAGAAGATGAAATAATTGAAGCCCTGGAAAGATCCATAATGAATTCATGGATCGGTGTTTTCCCAAAAAAGAATGATGATTACGGATATGCCGGGAGGAATAAACAATACAATGAAAAAGAAGAACCAGAAGATGAGTATGACGGTTTACGTAAACCTGAATACAAATCCTGGAAAGATATGACAGATTAATTAACAACAATAAAATAAAGGAGATTTAAAATGGAAGATCCAAATTCAACACTCATTCCAGCACTTGTTGTGTTTTTAGTTCTATTTGCCATTTGCCGAGAAATTGTTTGCTGGTACTGGAAAATTAATGAACGGACTGACCACCTGAAGCAAATGAAAAAATCCGCAAAACGCACAAATGAGTTGTTAATGGAAATAAAAGACCTGCTGCACAGGGACATAATCAAAAGTAGTGCGTCAGGCCAAGTCCTGGAAAAATGGAAAGACTCTGGCAAATGAAAACAAAAGAAATCCTCCAAATTGAACGGAAAATTGTGATCGGGCTGATTCTGTATACGGAGTATTTAAAACAAGCGATTGAACTCATAGATATTTCATGGGTTCAATCTCCGGAAGCTAAAATCATTATTTCATGGGTGTACGATTATTTCCAAACATATAAACTGGCTCCAGGGATGAATATCCAAGATATTTTCATGGAAAAGCTCCGGACCAAAAAGATCCATAAAGCCCAGGCTGAAATCATTGAATGGGTCCTCGCTGATTTATCAGAAGAAAGTCAGAATGAAAGCAATACTAACCTGGAATATTTGTTAGACCAGACTGAAAAATATGGGAAAGCATGTAAGATCAATATGTATGCTGACCGGGTTAAAGAGGAAGTTGAATCCGGAAGAATTCTGGAAGCGGAACAATTGCTTGTGAACTTTAAACCAGTAGAACATCTCAAATCAAATGCCGTCACCCCTTTAGGGACAGTTGAGCAGCGGAAACAGGCGTTTGAAAGTTACAAAGACCCGTTAATAAAATATCCTGGAGCATTAGGGCAACTGATCAACCAATATATGGTCCAGGAATCCTTTGTTGTTTTCCTGGGCCAGAATAAAGGAGGTAAATCGTTCTTCTTAATGGATGCCGCCATGCGAGCAGCCAAACAAGGGAAGCAAGTTGTTTTTATCCAAGCCGGGGATATGTCCCAAGCACAACAAGAACGACGCCAAGCAATTTATTTATCCAAGAAATCAGATTTACAGCAGTATTGCGGCCCTTTATTGATTCCGGCCCTGGATTGCATCTGGAATCAAAATGATGAATGTGAATTAGATTTTAGGGCAGGAGGCAAAAAAGGGGATGATGGCCCGTTTTACAAGAAAAAGCCAGAACAAATCCATGACTTAACATTAAAAGAACTGAAAGAGGCTTTTGAAGAAATGCCGGAGCATACTCCTTGTTACAATTGCCTCAGATTTAAAAAGAACCGGTTTCAAGGTGCTTTGTGGTATAAACAGAGAAAAGCCGTTGAACCATTAAGCTGGAAAGAAGTCCACAGGACTTTGGAAAAAAGGCATAAAACTTTGATAAACAGGATTAAGCTTATCACATATTCCAGCGAATCTTTGACTATGTCTAAAATCAATGCCGAATTGGATATTTTAGAGAAAAGTGGGTTCTTCCCGCAAATCATCATCATTGATTACATGGACTTGATCGCCCCGGACTATGATGCTACAGGGCTGAAGCCCAGGGATCAAGAAAATAAAAAATGGATGCGTGCCAGGCGGTTGAGCCAGGACCGCAAATGTTTGTTACTATCTGCCAGCCAAAGCGATACGGAGGGATTCGATAAAAAGTTTTTATCCAAAAAGAATTTTTCAGAAGACCGCAGGAAGCTTGACCATGTTACCGCAATGGTCGGGCTGAACATGACCAAAGAGGAAAAGAAGAAGGGCATTATGCGCATCAATGATATTGTGGCCAGGGATACTGAAGGCGCAAACTGGTGCTACGTTACACACCGTCTGCAAATAGGACGGCCAATCATTAATAGTTTTTTTTAAAGGAGGAATGAAAGAAAATGAATAAACCATTTAAATATTTAGTATTGGGAAACCACCCTATTTTCCAGTATGTGACTCGACGTTGTTTAACAGTAGAAGAAGCTGAAAATGTAAAAAATGGATTATTAGCGGTTGGGTATGAAGTAGAAATAAAAGAGGAAGGAGGAGATAAATGACAGCACCAAAGAACAATGAACAAGAAAATAAACCCCAACCCAGCCTGATCCCACTGGACCTGCTGATTAAGATCCTTGAACCAGCTTACAGGGAAGGGCTAATCAAATATCGTCGGGAATCATGGAGAGAAGGATTCCACACAACAATAATGATGGATTCGGCGCAGCGACACCTATCTGCCCATTTCTATGATGGAGAAGATTTCGACCCTGATGCCAAAAAACTGGGGATTAACAAGACTCATTTAGGCGGGGCATTATTCAGCATCCTCTGTATGGCACACACAATGCTGAACCACCCTGAATTAGATAACCGGCCTGGAAAAATGAAAAAAGAAAAAATCTATGTCAGCACCTTAGATGTTTTCGGGCTGAAAAAAGAATTTATATTCGTTGAACCACCAAACGAAGAGTAGGAGGATTTATAATGAAAATAATTAATCAAAGCTATGAAATTTTAAATTGGCCAGAACAGGCATTGGAAATGATCGAACGTGCCGGGAGAACCTGCTATAAATCAGAGAATAAAATTGGATGTTCAATTCCAGAAGAACAGCAAGGTCATGAAAATTGCCCTGACCTGCATTGGTATTTTTCTTGCACCTCGGAATGTCAGCACCATTCATCAAGAAAATTTGTTAAGATGCTGCAAAACAGAGGCCACCATGCAATGATTGAATTTGCGGATCTTACCGTCAAGTTTATTACCAATCGGGGAGTGACGCATGAACTGGTCCGGCACCGGATGTGTTCTTTTGCCCAGGAAAGCACCCGGTACGTGAAGTATGATGGAAATATGGAATTTATCCGGCCTGTTTGGGGTTATCCAACATCGTGCACACACCTTGAACAAACCAAAGAAATTTTAATTGCAGATACTATATGGCTTAGGGCAATGCGATATGCGGAAGGATACTATCTGCAATTATTAGATGCGGGCTGGAGGCCAGAACAGGCCAGAGAAGTTTTACCCAATTCGCTTAAAACCGAAATCGTGGTAAAAGCAAACCTCCGGGAATGGCATCATGTCTTAACCCTCAGGACTTCCAAAGCAGCACACCCACAGATGAGGGCCTTAATGCTGCCGCTCTTAAAAGAATTAAAAGAAAAAATCCCTGTTGTATTCGATGGGGTACAGGAATGAAAATTGTTATCTGTATATTTATGCTTTTTCTGTGGCCAACTATAATAAACATTGCAGAATTTATGCCCTGCCCTGTATACGAGCATATCCAAATTCATGGGCATGGGATTGATATGAGCAGTGTATGGGGGCAAGGAAAAGCAAATTATCAACTCAGGAAGAAAAACTTTAAACCTGGGAGATATTTGAGGAGGTAGAAATGCCGTTCAAATGGCATGCAAGATTTATTGATCTTGCTTATTTAGTTGCTTCTTGGAGTAAAGATCCAAGCACTAAATGTGGCGCTGTGATTGTTGACCAAAATAAAAGGATTATCTCCGTTGGTTTCAATGGATTTCCTAAAGGAACTTCTGACGATACCGGGCTTTATGACAACAGGGAAGAAAAATACCGTAGGGTGATCCATGCAGAAAAGAATGCAATTTTATTTGCCCAAAAGGATTTAGCTGGATGTACATTATATGTAGTTCCTATGCCTCCATGCAGCCAATGTGCCGGTATGATTATCCAATCTGGAATTACCCTTGTTGTCACAATAGAACCAAGTACAGAACATATCAAAAGATGGGGTGTGGATATACTGTCAACAAAACAAATGTTCAATGAAGCTGGTGTACAATTACTGTACTATGCGTCAATTGAAAAATAAATAAAGGAGGGAGCAAAATAAATTTTTAAAAAATTAAAATTGTTTTGTATAATATAATGACGAGGAAATGAATTTAATCATATTCCAATTTAACCAAGAGTTACTAACAGTAACAAAGAAAAAAGGAGAACGACAATGGGAAAGAAAAGTAAAGAAAAAGCACCGCAGATTGACCCGAAAAAGCTGCGAAAAGCTGCGGATGAGCTCCAGGGCCTGCTTGACCTGGAAGATGATGATGGAAACCCTGTTGAACTGAATAAAGGGTCCATTGAGGAAATCTGTGACAAAGTGACAGAGGCCGCCGCAGAACTCACTGAAGACGATGAAATTTCTGAAAACTTGGCAGAGGTGCTTGAAATCCTGGGGGTTGAAATCCCGGAAGCAGAAGATGCAGATGATGATGCAGATGATGATGCAGATGATGATGCAGATGATGATGCAGATGATGATGCAGATGATGATGCAGATGATGATGCAGATGATGATGCAGATGATGATGGTCCGGAACTGTCCCTGGCCGACCAGGTAAAAGCAGCAAAGAAGCTTGACGACATGAAAATCCTGGTGAACAACAATGATGAATTCAAAAAACTGCGCAAAGGCCTCAGTGATTATAAAGGTCTTGCCGGCCCACGTGAATTGAAAGCCAAAATGCTGAAAATCCTCGGAATTGACCCGGCTGAAAAACCTGCAAAAGGCCCGAAAAAAGAAGCTGGAAAATCCAGATACGGCCGGTTGCTTTCTTCTGCTGTTGGTGTGATTGATGAATTGCTCTTCAAAGGTACCACAGAAGAAGACATCCTCAAAACACTCACTGAAAAATTTCCCGGAAAGGATGTGAAACAACTCACTGCCAGGCTGCATGGCCATATGAAGCAGTTGAAAAAGGAAGGGATCACAATTACCGAAAAAAACGGGAAGATCAAATCCAAAGAAGAAAAACATCCCAACATGGAATAGCACTGCCAACGGAGCCAAGTAAAACAATGATTGAATGCCGCCCAAATATGCATTAATGGGCGGCATTTTTCGCACAAAATCAATAATGAGGGTGAAATAAGGAAATGGGAAAACTAAAAAAGAAAAGTGACCACGCAGGAGATAACACGATAATCAAGAATGGAAAAAACTTCAGCGCCTTACTCACAAATGCAAACCTGCGTGGGTTGTTGAATGAAGTTGTCCTGACTGTAAAAAACGGGGTTGGAGAAATCCAGGCAATTGATATGACTTCCAGTGTATTCCTTTCTTGCACTGAAGACCTTGGTATAACAGAGGACCTCACTATTGGGCTAAACAATTTACCCGGCCTGATTAAATTCTTTGAAAACAGCGAAGAAGTCCAGTACCGGTTTGAAGATGACTGGATTATCCTCAAAAAACACAAAGCCCAATTGAAATGTATTCTATCTCCTCCTGAATCTGTCCCAACCAGCATCACAGAAAAGCTTAAATTTTCTGACCTCAAAAAACAATGCAGTAACTCCATCGACTTCACCAAAAAGATGTACGACGAATTTACGTACTATTCTTCCATAGTCAGCCCTACCAGCATTTTTATTGTTTCCGAAAAGAAGAAAACAATGCTGCACAGCAATGAATACGATGAGCAGCAATTTAAACTGTTTTTAGGTAAAGCGGAAACTGATGAAACATGCAAAACGGAAATCCTGACAGAACATTTTTTGAAAATCCTTGGCATCCTAGACTGGAGTGAAAAAGTAACAATGTTCTTTGGCACTGACGTCCCAACGGTCATAAAACAAAAAGAAAACTTTTGGTCACTGGTGCCACTCAAAAGTTAAGGAGGCACCAAAATGAACATAGAAGAATTCTTGCCAATTAAGAGTAGGGTGCTTTCAAAAATGAGCAAATTTGAATTGGCAAAGAAAAAATGCACATCGAAAGAAGAATTGCGTGTCCTGGAAATGCAATACCTCCGCCCGGAAAAGTTGCAGAAAACAACACAAGTGAACCACGCAGCATCTATTGATGACAGAATTATTGAAGTTGTTTTTGCAAATGAAGAAGACATCCAAAACTTCAAGCAGTTTTTCTCTGTAACTTCTCGCAGATCACTCGGGGTGAAGCAATCACTGTACAGGATTAATTTGCTTTTAGATTTTATCGCAGCATTGAAATCAGGGGAAATATCTTATGATTCGGAAAAACGAAAATTCAAGTACCAAACAGAGCCAGAACATGACGAAAGAAGATCAGATCGGAAACGGAATATTACCTCCACTAAACTCCGACATCTTAAAAGAAGCAAACAAATGGCTTCTTGAGAATACAGACAGGACAGCCCACGGAACATATGGTTCCCCACGGGTGAGCAGTGAATTACCTGATTGCAGTATGCCGATGACATTTGATCAGTATAGTTACTGTGGACTCGGCTGTTGCTATTGCACTATTGCAGGGACTCCAATTTCTGTTGTTGGTGGGAATAAACCAATTGAACATCTTATGGTAGGAGATAGTATTTACAGCAGGAACGTCGAAACAATGCAAATGGAGGTAACAGAAATAACAGCCACCATGGAAAGGACAGTGCATGAGATTTATGAGATTGAACTTGAAAATGGGCGGAAGTTAAATATCACAGGTGAACATCCTGTTTGGGTGAATAATTCTGAATGGAAATGCGTAAAAGACTTAAAGCTAACTGATGAAGTTGATTTTGTAGAAAAGCCGTATTTAGTTGCACGGAACCAAGAATACCAATTTAGAAAAAATGTATCAAAACGCATGAAGAAAAATAATCCAAGGTGGGTTGCTGGTGTCACAGAAAGAACATCGAAAACATTAAAAAAACGGTATGCCAGTGGTGAATTAACTCCATATTGGTTAGGAAAAGAAAAACCAGACGCAAAACATAGGATGCTGACAAACAATCCGATGAAGGACCCAACCATCAGAAGAAAGACATTGCAAAAATCAGTAAAAACATGGCTTGAAAATGGAAGAATTTCAATCGGTGAAAAAAGGTACGGAAAGCACTACGTGTGCTCGGTGAAAACTTTATTCATGAAATGAAAATACCAGGACCAAAAAGAGAATACACGCTTGATTTTTTCTTGCCTGATAAAAATATTGTAATAGAGTATGATGGGCACAGTAAGCATTATACAGAAAAGGGGCAAGAAAAACATCATGAACGTGATAATTGGTTGTATCAAAAACATGGCATAATTACTGTTCGTATACATAGAGACGAAACAAAATTACCTGTCACCCAGTTTAGTAAGTTGCTTACCGAAAGGATTGCAAAATGCGCATAAAAAGCATTGTTATAAAAAAAGGGACTTTCAGAGTCCATAACATTGAAACGTCTAAACATAATAATTATTATGCCAATGGTGTGCTTGTGCATAATTGTTTTTCATACTTCTTTAAGAGCAACAACCCAAGCATGAAAACACATGAACTCAAACAAGTGAATGTAAAAAGGTTGTTGAAAAAAATGAATGGTGAATCACCGCAAGATGTAATGTACCGGCATTTTTATAAAAGAAAATTCTTGTTGCATTGGGGTGGATTGGCAGATCCATTTTGTTCATTTGAAAAAACAAACGGAACCGGGCTTGAATTAATTAAAGGGCTGGGGAAATTAAATTACCCAACCCTCTTTTCATTCAAAGGACCAACAATCTTAGAAAAGAACTACCTCAAAACATTTGAGAAATACCAAAAACAGTCAAATTTTGCTTTCCAGGCATCCATTATAACCCGTGATGATGATATGGCAAAACGGGTTGAAATTGGGGTGCCAAGCCCAACAAAAAGATTAAAAGCATTGAAAGAACTCAGTGATATGGGGTATTGGACTATCCTCAGATTACGTCCTTTTATTGTTGGAATTTCTGATGTTGGCCTTGATGAACTATTAAACGATGCCCTCGCTGCTGGTATTAACGGTGTCAGTTGCGAGTTTTTTGCCATGGATGCAAGAGCAAATATCGGAATGAAGACCAGGTATGATTGGCTGGGCCAGTTAACCGGGATAAAAAATATGCATGAATATTACACGGTGCTCAGCCCAAAAGAACGTGGCGGGTACCGGAGGCTCAATAGGCTTGTAAAAGAGCCATATATCAAAAAGATCTATAAATTCTGCATTGAAAATAATTTGGTTTGTGGGATCAGTGACCCTGACTTTAAAGAGTTGAACACCTCTGGATCATGTTGTGCCATGCCGGATAATTTTAAAAAGAACCCGGAAATGCAAAACTGGACTACATCCCAATTGACATACCACCTGAAAGAAATCAGGAAAACATATCACAAAACAGGAAAGCTTGAAAGGCTTTATTTTGATAAAGTGTACAACAGTGGTAAAGAAACATACCTGGAAGAATGGCGTTTTGCCAATGACCACCCATGTACTGTTGGAATGTCACACGCCAGGGTCCGGAACACCAATCTAAAACAAATCACACAACGGTCCTGGAATAATTTACACAGTCCTGGAAATCCCAGGAACTATTTCCATGGGAAAGTTGTTCCGGTTGACCAGGACAGTAAGGGCAATTTAGTTTTTGAGTATGCCCCACATGATTATGAAGCACAATGGAAAAAAGAAGGTATCGATTTAACAAAATAAAACAGGTGTATTATGCACATTTATATTCCCACGTACAGCAGGCCGAATAAGCAAGAGACATTAAAGCACATCCCAAATAAATTGATGGAAAAGGTTCGTTTGGTTGTGAACAAAGAAGAATACGGGGTGTATTGCGAACGTGTTTCTAAAAAAATGATCATGGTTGTGGAAAGAAAAGTAACAAACATCGGCCAAGTACGCCAGTACATTATTGAAAATAGCCTCAGTGATTTCAGTTTATTTTTTGATGATGATATGTCCTTTGGTGTACGGAAAGAAGGTAAACTTAAAAAAGCTGAAAAAATAGATGTGTACGGAATGTACAAATTATTACTTTTTTGGCTGGAAGAAGGGCTTATCCACGTAGGGGTCAGTCAAAGATTTGGGAATAACCGGATAGCAGAAGATTACCTGGAAGTGACCCGTATGAATAATGTTTATGCGTACAACACCAAAATTGTGAATAAAGAAAAAATCAGGTTTGATAGATTGCCGATAATGGAAGATTTTGACATGACTTTGTCTTTACTTGCTGCAGGATACAAAAACCGGGTGTCGTACAAGTATTGCTGGGGACAAGGGAAGAGTGGCGATAGGGGTGGGTGTTCAACCTATCGGACGTTTGAAATGCAAAAAGAAGCTGCTATAGCATTAAGTAAACTTCACCCTGGCATCGTTAAAATAAAGGCAAAAAAAGGTAAGGAAGAATGGGGTGGTATAAATTCCCTATACCGAACAGACGTTAATATTTTGTGGAAAAAAGCTTTCAAAAACAAGGAAAGAAAAGGAAACACTGATTGGCTTTTTAGCGGGAGGAAGGAGTAATGTCCGGATTCTTTTTCCCAGAAAGAAAACAAAAAGTGCAAACATTTAATTCCTTTGTTGGAAGAGGTAATACTTGCTCAACTTGTGGCAGGTACCGTGGATGCAAAACTCCAAGAATGAAGCCGTTTGGTGGATTTAAGAAAAAGATCATGCTTTTGGTTGAATCACCAAGTGTGACTGACGATAAACTTGGTGAACCACTTAAAAGCCGGCACGGGAAAAAAATTGTTCGTGCTTTAAAACAAATAGGGGTAGATGTTGCCAGTGATTGCCTTGTTGTCTATTCTGTTGCTTGTTATTCAGAAGAAAAAGTCAAACCAAAAGAAATTCTTTGCTGCAAAACAAAACTGGTACAAACGATCCGCCAACATAAACCAAATGTGATAATCCCCTTTGGGGGAGAATCACTTGATGCATTGATTGGCCATTACTGGAAAAAGAACATCAGCGGAATACAGAATTGGAGAGGTTGGCAAATACCAGACAGGAACTATCAAGCTTGGGTTTGCCCAGTATTCGCTCCTTGGTTTATTGAACAAAGTGAAGAAAAGTACAGTAATATGGCAGAGAATCTTTGGCTAGAAGATTTAACATCCGCAATAAGCATACAAGAACAAATTCAATTTTCCGATGATACCAAATGCATTCATTACGTTGAAAATAATGAAGATTTCCGGCAAGCTATTAAAGAGATCAACCGTGCTCCTTGGGTTTCTTTTGATTATGAAACTACCGGGCTGAAACCACATGCACCAGGACATGAGATAATTTGTGTCAGCGTTGCAGTATCCAGTAAAAAAGTATTTGTTTGGGAGAATGATGAATACAGGGCAAAGGTATGGTCTATGATCCTGAAAAAAGGAAAAATAAAAAAATCATCACACAACCTTTCTTTCGAGCAATTATGGAGTGCAGTATTAATGAAAACCAGAGTCCGTGGCTGGGATTGGTGCAGCATGAACACGGCCCATATCTTGGATAACAGGCAAGGCATTTGTGGATTAAAATTCCAAGCATATGTTAATTTCGGGGTTATCGATTATAATTCTCAAATAGAACCATACTTAGAAAGCCCACCTGATCAGGGGGCCAATGCAAAAAACAGAATAAAAGAATTCATTAAAAAATTCGGGATAAAACCAGTTTTGACTTATTGCGCCTTGGATTCATTATACGGATATTGGCTCACAGAAAAACAAAAACAAGATATTGAAAATAAAGTAGCAAACGAACTAATTCCCTTTTAACCAGGCAGAAACCTACAATGAAACGGAAAAAGAAATTGCAGACCAATTCTGAATTGTTACAGAAAGAAAGCCTTCAAATATTCAAATGCATAAAACCTATCAAACTCCAATTAACAAAAAAAGCTTGTGCACATATGTACCATCAAGCAAACAAAACAAACAAAAACGGGGTCTCTGCAATTAACCATACCATCGATGCATTTTACTATTGTTTTGAATGCCCAGAAGGGAAGAAAAATTATGAAAAATACCACAGTAACGGGAAAGAAAAAATAAAGGCCCCTAAAAGAAAACAATGCCTGATGTACCAGGTAGACCCAACTCAATGTAAAAATGAAAAAATAGAAGGGTGGTTTTCCAGGCACAGAACACAAAAAGACCAAAACTGGGGGATCAAGAGGTTTTGTTGTGCTGAATGTGGGGTGCGGTACCATTATTTAAAATCACAAGGGAAGATAAAATGATTCAAGCAACTACTGAAGATGCACGGAAATTGATCACAGAAGGGTTAATTACTTTATCAAATGCCTCAATTGAAGGTATTGGCATTGATATCAAATACTGCTTGAAGCAAGAAAAAATACTTACCCTGAAACTAAAAAAATTAATCACTGAATTTAAAGAAACCAGGACCGGTAAACTATGGAAAAAAATTTACCGGAATGCCAATTTCAATTCTGATATGCAACTTCGGGATATCTTGTTTAAAAAATTACACCTCCCACAAGTCAAAAAAACCGAACCCAGTGTTACATACCCAAACGGCCAGCCTGTTGTAAACAATGAAACTTTAGAACTGTTAAGCAAACAGAATGAAGATTTATTGCCGTATATCAGTTATAAAAAATATGATAAGGTTTTGAACACTTATATCTCAGGTATCATAAAAGAACAAGTGGATGGGTTTCTTCACCCATTCTTCCACCTGCATACTGCCAAAACATTCCGATCCAGCAGCGCCAATATCAATTTCCAGAACCAGCCGAATAGAGATCCCATTCAAAAGAAAATCATCCGGACAGCATTTATCCCGCACAAAGGACATCGGTTTCTTACAGCAGACTTTTCCGGGATTGAAGTTGCTATTTCTTGCTGCAATCATAAAGATCCCAAAATGATAAAGTATGTAACAGACAAAAAAACTGATATGCACCGGGATCTTGCCGTCGATTGCTATAAGCTGGATAAATTTCAAAAAGAAGGATCTGAAAAAACACTAAGGAAAGGCGCCAAAAATGGATTTGTATTTCCTCAATTCTACGGCGATTATTACGGGAACAATGCCCCAATTCTTTTGCACTGGGGTGGATTGCCTTCTTCCGGTTCTTGGGAAAAATCAGACGGTTTGCCATTAATAACTGGAATGACCCTTGGAGAGCACTTAATCCGAAAGGGCATAACTTGTTACGAAGAATTTGAAGACCATATTCAAGATGTACAAAACCATTTTTGGAAACAAAGATTTAAGGCATACAATCAATGGAAATTAGATAATGTTGCGGAGTATTATAAAAGGGGATACTTAAAAACATTAACCGGGTTTACCTGCTCTGGGTTGATGGGCAAAAACGAAATAAACAATTACCCAATACAAGGCCCAGCATTCCATTGTACTCTTGCCACATTCATTGAAATTTCAAAAAGGATTGAATACCAAGGATTAAAGACCCGGTTAATTGGACAAATACACGACGAGCTTGTTTTTACAAATGAACCTGATGAAAAAGACCAAATACTTGATATGATCCGATCTGTTGCGTGTATTTGGTTGCCAAAACAATGGCCTTGGATTATTGTTCCTTTAGAAATTGAAGCAAATGTTTTTGAAGTTGACGCCCCTTGGTCATCAGCTTCTTATGTTGTTAAAATTGCCAAATAAATAAAGATGACAACTTTTAAACAACTTTTAAAAAAATTAAAATCATTTTGTATAATATTACAGAATACGGTAAAGATGTAGAAAATTAAAATTATAAACTGGAGAAAAGAATGCCCACAATTAAAAAATTAATCGAATGCAAGAGTTGTTCCGGCACCGGGGTGTACCAAGGAATGGCTGAAGGTCACGGTTGTGGTGTTGTCTGCACAACCTGTAAAGGTTCAGGCGCATTTGAGTACACCTTCACGTACAACGAGTTTAAAGGTAAACGGACTAAAGATGGAATTAGTCGCGTATACAAATCTGGGTATGGGTATAAAATAGGGTTGGGCAAAATAAATTTTGTTGGTATTGGTGAAATTGATATGGACAAAAAAGGAGTCAGTTACACAGAATTTTTGTCAGGGCAAATGCCTGCGCATATCCAAGAATTGTGTTGCCCAATGCTTGCCGATCAAGGTGCATGCCATGCTATTGATGGGTTTGTACAACAATGCAAAAAATTGGATGGGCGGGGCTGGATAGGGCACATACCAAATTGTAATTATGCCAGTAAAAAATCTTTGTGTTGGGATCGATTTACTCGCGCCCAAAAAGCACAGGAGAAAAATTAAAATGGAGTTGTACAAAAAGTACAGGCCGGGGGTGTTATCAGATATGGTCGGAAATAAAGCAAATGTTCAATTGCTCACTTCTTTCTTAAAAGAGGGGAATTTACCCCATGCCATTATGTTCACAGGGCAAAAAGGGTGCGGGAAAACAACCCTCGGCAGAATCCTGAAAACTGAATTGAATTGCGCTGATTGTGATTATAAAGAGTTGGACACTGCTGTATTTCGTGGCATTGATACAATGCGTGAAATACGGGAACAAATGAAGTTCTTACCAATTAAGAGTGAATGCAAAGTTTTTTTGTTGGATGAATTTCACATGGTTGGCAAAGGGATGGAAGAAAAAAATGAAGCCCAGAATGCCTTATTGAAGGCTCTGGAAGACACGCCGAAACATGTTCATTTCATTTTATGCACAACAAATCCAGAACGTGTCATATCTACCGTAAAAAGTAGATGTGTTGAAATTCAATTGCAGACTCTTTCCGAATCAGAGATGATTTTGTTACTTAAAAAGGTGTGCAAAAAAGAACGGAAGGTTTTGCCCGGAAAAGTTATAAAACAAATTATTACGTACGCAGAAGGGAGCCCAAGAAACGCTTTACAGTTATTGGAAAAGGCCCTGAACCTCACTGACGAAAAAGATATGCTGGAAGCTGTTAAATCTGAATTACTGGATCAATCCGCTGCGGTAAATGAATTATGCCAAGCGATGCTGAAAACAGGGGAATGGGGTAAAGTGAAAAAGGTTCTCCAAGGGTTAAAAACGGAAGACCCTGAAAGCATTCGCCGGCAAATTATCGGGTACGCTGGAGCGGTATTACTAAATGGAAATGAATCAGCATCATTAATCTTGGGATGGTTTCTTTACAAGAACACGTACGATGCTGGATTCCCATTGATTACCCAGTTTTGTTATAACATTTGTCAAGGAATTGAGCCTCCATGTTAATGAGAAAATATGAGAAATAACAAAAAATTAAAAAAAGTAAAAGATCTTGTTGAATGGGAGATAAAAACAACATCGGATGCTTGTAAATGGGCAGGTCCAGTTTTTGTGAATAACGCAGACAATATCGTTCACCATTATGAGTGTAATCACGTTAATAATTTTGTGTGTCTTTGCTGTTCTAAAAATTGCCCAATTATAATTACTGGAAATTAAATGACGGGGCCTCCCGGGTATAATAACCATAACAAAGGATTTCTTTAAATGCGCCCTAATCCTGATGAAATCATGGCATACTTGATAAGCAACAAAGAAAAGATACAAACAGGGAAGATTAAAAAAGTTGAAATTTGCATTGCCCTGGGCATTTGTGAGAGGACAGTGTACCGGTATTTACAATTATTGGGAATTAAAACTATTATCGGTAGGCCAAAAAGCGCAAGATGCCAAAGCAGGATGGCCAAGAAAACTAATTTCAAACGAATTATCCGATTAGAAAAGCTGGTAAAAACTTTGGCACGGGTGCTTTATGAGGTACAGGAAGATATGGGGTCAATCCCGCATCCAAGCATAAAAGAAATACTAAAAGAGGAAAGGTAGGGGCAAAATGAAAAGAAAACCAAGTGTTTCAAAATTCAAAATCAATAAAGCTGGATTCAGAAAAGAACTGGATCATTACTTTCCAAAATACATGTTCACAATGAAAAAGCAAATCAGTCCTTTCATCGTGGTCCAAGGCAACGAGATAAGAAAAGAAGATATGACTGCCACATTGTTTGAGTTGCCTGAAGACACCACAATATTTCATACTTGGCCTGGCCAATACCGGTCTGACGTGTTTGTGTATACCATAAAAGAAATGCTGGAATGGTTTAATGCACAAGAAGAATCCACAAAAGAAACGTACAGGAGGAAATGTGGGCTTACTGAATAAAAAACGTCTTGACTACAAACAAGACGTAAAAATAGATACAGAAGCCCTGGATGTGGAATGGGCAGAACATCCGGAAAAATGCCTGATGTACATCGAACAACTGGCAGAATTAAGGAAACAGGCCCGGCTGGATGAAGAGGAAGTCAAAACAACCAGGTCAGAACTTATCTTGGAAGCAAATAATGATCCAATTGGATGCTGTGGGAAAGAGAAACCGAATGCTGCGGATATTGAAGCTTATTATCGCAGCAATGATGAGTATAAAGCAGCAAAAGAGGCAGCTATCCAGGCAGCAGATGCGGCACTTGTGGCAGAAGACATGAAAAACCTGATGACATATACCAAAACAAAAGCACTGGAGCAATTAGTCAGTTTGCATTCACAATCTTATTTTATCGGGCCAACGACTCCCAGGAACTTAAACAGAGAAATGGAAAAAAGAAGGGAAAGAAAAGAACAAGCAGAAGAAACAAAGAAAAAAACTGCCAGCAACCTAAAAAATAAGTTCAGCGGGTTCAAAAGGAAAAAAGCATGAATTTTTTAGAAACATTAATTATTTCCATTTGCGGCACGCTTGCAATTATTTTGATGGCGTATTTAGCTGGGCGTAATTTTGCCTTAGGGGTTTTACATCAAATTGCGGAAATAGTGAAGAAAATAGAAGGACAAACAGTAGAAACAGAACGAAAGGAGAACAAATGAAAAAGAGTAAACGTGAAAACAAGAGGCGTGGGGCCTCAATGGGTGCCGGAGCCAGGGAATCCAGAAAAAATAGAAAACTTGGGAAAAAATGGCTCAGTATCCCAAAAGGAATGCAACTCTGGAAAGAGGAACCTGGGTTGTACAAGGTTGATATCCTCCCGTATGAAGTGAAAAACCCAAAATTACATATGGAAGGTGAATACATCACGGAAGGTATTTGGTACAGGATGCCGTACAAACTGCACAGAAATGTTGGGCCGAATAAAATGGATATCGTATGCCCAACAACTATCGGAAAACCGTGCCCGTTATGCCAGAAACGGCAGGAGATTTTCGATGACCCTGACCTGGACAACAAACTTGCCGGAGCTTACCGGGCATCAGAACGATCATTGTTTGCTCTCAAGATGCTATCCGGTAACAAAGAACTGAAAGGCAAGATCGTTTTGTGGGACATTTCTGATTTCTTGTTCTTTGAGCAGCTTTGCGTTGAACTGGAAAACGGTGAAGAAGAATGGGAAAACTTCCCGCTGCTGGAAGGCGGGTATTCTTTAAAGATCCGGTTGTTGGAAGAAGTATTTGACAAAACCAAATTTTCCAAATGTGATCGGATTGACTTTATCGAACGGGATGACTACGATGAATCCATTCTGGAAGAAGTTCCCTGCCTGGATGATGTGATCCTGCCGAATATCCGGACGTTTAAGGAAATCCAGGCAATTCTGGAAGGTATGGACGAGGATGAAGATGATGATTCTGAGGAGGAAGATGATGAAGATGAAAAAACTTCCAGAAAAACAAAAAAAGGTTCCAGGGAAGCCGGGAAAGCAGATAAATCCAAACCGGCAAAGGGAAAGAAAAGACCCGAACCAGAGCCGGAAGACGATGATGACGGCGACAATGATAGTGATTCGGAAGAAGTAGAACAGCCGGAATCCTGGGATGAATTAGAATCCATGGATGAAGATGAACTGGTTGCCCTTGCCGAATCCCTGGACTTTGAAATTGATGAAGATGAAATTGATTCTGAGGATGCCCTGCGAGAGGCCCTGGCGGAAGAACTTGGGATTGAAAAACCGAAAAAGGGTAAAAAGAAAGAAACCTCCAAATCCACAAAGCCTGCAAAATCCGGTAAAAAGAAGCCGGAGCCAGAAGAAGATGATGACGAGGATGAAGAAGAAGATGATCCCCCACCGAAATCCAAAAAGCAAGACAAATCCGGCAAGGGAGCGGATAAAAAAGCCAAGAAAGGGGCTTCAGGCAAATGTCCGCACGGCCATGTATTTGGTGAGGAATTCGGGGATCATGATGAATGCGATGAAGACACCTGTAAAAAGCATGATGCTTGTTTTGATGAATACGATTCAATGCAGGATGAATGACTACCAGGTAATTAACCAATAACCAAAATTGTTGGGTGGCGGAATAGGTAGACGCAGATCAGGCAAGGCGGAAGGTACTTGTATGCAGGTTCAAATCCTGCCCCAACAATAAATAGTATGGAGAGAAAGAAGATGGCACAGTATAAAAATGGATTCCTTAAGCCCCCCGCACCAGATAAGTTAGTCGGCTGTTATATTGCCAGGGCTGATTCCCATCGAATCGCTCTCCATGCTATTTTATCCTCAAAAACTCGTTCTGAAGTTTTCCAGGAGTTATTACTCCCTTTCATTGAAAAACTCCCAGAACTTGAAATTTTATTGGAACAAGTGACTGTTTATTTAGTGCGGGAGTGGCAAGATAAATGTATTAAGAACGCAAGTCAAATCGGATGGAAATCAGCGGACCAAATGTCCCTACGATGGAATGAGTATAAAGAAGAAGTAATCACTGAATTTAAAAAGAAAAAACTTGACCAGCATTTGTTGCAGCAGATCATTCAACGGCTGGAAATACTTGAATACGGGGAAATCCCGGTAAAGGAATAAAAAGAATAAAAGGAACAAAAGGAACATGATAAATGATAAAAAGAAAAGTTAAATCTATGTCCAGGCCATCTTCAGGGGATAACCTAAGGGAACAAATCCGGGAACATGTGAAAGAAGAAAAAGAGGTGAAACCAGAAAGTCAAAATGGTAAATTGTGGGTTCCTTCTGGTTCTATTCTTTTTAACCTTGCTTGTTCTGACAGATATTCTGGTGCGTACCTGGAAGGCCGGATGATTAACCTGGTTGGAGATTCTTCTTCTGGGAAATCCTTTCTTGCCTTATCCGGTATGGCCGCAATGGCAAACAGCAAGAAATACGCTGATTATGCGTTGATCTATGATGATGCCGAATTTGCAGATTCGTTTGATCATGAAAAACTTTTCGGGTCTTCTTTTTGTTCCAGGGTGAAACCCCCTTCCATTGATACTGAAACAGGAGAGCTTGTTTTTTCATCAACCATTGAACAGTTCTTTGACCATGTTATGGATGCTGTTGATTCAGAAAAGCCCTTTATTTACATTTTGGATTCATTCGATGCAATTGATGCCGACGCCGAAATAGCAAAAGAACTTGAAAACAGGGAGCACCGAAAGAAAGGCAATTTATCTAAAATAAAAGGCAGCTTTCAGGCAACCAAACAGAAGAAAGCTTCCCAGATGTTTCGGCAGATTTGCGGCAAGCTTTCCAAAACAAAATCAATACTGATTATCATTAGCCAAACCAGGGATAACCTGGATGCATTTTCGTTTGTTAAACAATACAGGGCCGGAGGAAAAGCTTTAAAATTTTATTCCAGCATTGAAGCCTGGCTGACGTATGCCGGAGCAATCACCAAAACGGTTGCCGGGGTACCCCATAAAATTGGGGTTAAAACAGTCATAAAGATCTCAAAGAACAAATTCACCGGAAAGCTCCGGGAAGTCGGATTCCCAATCTATTATGATTATGGGATTGACGATATTGAATCCTGCCTGGATTTTCTGGTCACAAATAAATACTGGGTGAAGCCAAAACAGACCATCACAGCCACCGAATTAAACGTTGAAATGACCCAGCCAAAACTGATCCAATACATTGAAGAAAAAGGAAAAGAAAAAATCCTTTTTAAGGCCGTTCAATCGTGCTGGAATGAACTGGAAGAAAAGCTGAAGTTAAACCGTAAAAGAAAGTTTTAAGGCACCGGTATTATGAAAATAAAAAGCAAAAGAATATCATCTAAAGGGCAAGGGTATCAACTATCTTTACCTGGTGATATATTCACAAAACATATTCAATTTGGCACTCCTATTTTGGATGGCATTTATGTTATTTTTTTTAAACATTATCCCCCTTTGGCCCATGATAATTTCCCTCCAGCAGGAATGAAAATCTGTCATTATTCTATGGGGGCCTGGGCTTGCAGTGAAATGGTTTTGGCCTTCCTTGGCCCTTTACCAATTCTGAGCCTGGATGAATTGGCTGTGGAGCAGGAATGCATGAATAGACAATTTGTTATTGGGACATTGAAAGGGGCTGCTAAAAATAAGTTTTTATCTGTATATCATCCTCAATATATGATTGCCACCCTGAATGTACCATTACAAAGAAAAGGCAATTTTATTTTTGAAATGAATAGCCATAAATCAATGCCGACCCCGGTTGCTAAATGGGGTGAAGAAGAAGGTAAATGGCGAAAAATAACAGAGCCAAGAAAGTATCTCAAAATTATCAAAGCGTTTCAAATGCATTTCCGGATCGGTTCTTACAATAAATAGGAAAATCTAAATAATGAAACGGATAATGAAACGGATAATGAAACGGGTAATGAAACGAAAAACAAAACCAGGAATAAAACCCAAACGGAAAGTAAAAATATCCGTAAAACATATTACCACCAAACCAGAAGTAAAACCCAAACGGAAAGTAAAAATATCCGTAAAACATATTACCACCAAACCAGAAGTAAAACCCAAACGGAAAGTAAAAATATCCGTAAAACATATTACCACCAAACCAGAAGTAAAACCACCAATACTACCGATAATAACTGCCAGAAACAGGCCAGTAAAAAAAATAGATTGGGGCAAGTTTGTAGATAAGGAAAGGCATGCCCCAGATTGCATCCAATTAACGCAAAAAACTGCCCAAGAATTAAAACAAAAACTTTACCTGCTCCAGGATGGATATTGCCCTATTATAAAACAAAGAATTAAATGGGGTGATACCACCTTAGACCATCAGCATAAATTGAAAAGTGAATTATCCGGCCCAGAAGGAAAAGGGCTTATCCGTGGTGTGTTGCATTTTCAAGCGAATTCTTTTGAAGGAAAAGTCTACAAGACATACAAACGATACGGCCTGCATAAATTTATTGATTTGGTTGCTTTACTCCGGAACCTGGCCGATTATCTGGAATGTCCGCCAAGTACCCGGTTACCATCCAAATACATCCACCCGAATGAAAAAGAAAAAGCAGAAGTATTCGGGAAAAGAAAATATAAAAAGATTTTGAAATGGCATAAAAAGAAATACCCGAAAAGGGCCTTGCCGGGTTATCCGCATAAAGGCAAGATCGGTAAAACCTGGCAACAAATAATCACAGAATATTTTATGGATGAGAGGGAGTAAATATGAAAAAACTATTACAACAGGATGATTGTGCCCCAGATAGTATGACTGCTTTTCTTGATCAATTTGTAAACGCTACAAAAATAAAAATGCCTGACTTTTGTTTAATGGCTACCATGAAAAATGAAAATGATGGCATGACTATGCAGTGGCACTATGCTAATTGGATATTAGAAATTTCAGGCGACGATCCATACTATATTTTGTATGAGATTGAACCAGAGGATGGAAAATGAAACGTAAAAATAAAACAACACGGCCAGTGACCACTTCAACAATCCCCCCAATCCAATATATACAATCTATCGAATTAAAGAACGTCCAATGCCATAAACATGCTTTATTAAATTTCAGCCCCGGTGTGAATATGATTATCGGCCCAAGCGACCACGGTAAATCTGCAATCTTTAATGCTTTTTACAAAATCATTTCCAACAGGCCGGCAGGTGATGAATGGAGAACATGGCATTCAAAGAAATCTGAAATTGAAATGATATTAAGCAATCAAACAAAAATCAGGTATGAAAAAGCCAGTCAAGCAGCATATTTCTTAAAAGAACCCGGGAAAGATGAAATACAGTTTAAAGCATTTGGCCAAAATGTTCCAGAAGAAATTGCCAAGATCTTGAATATGGATCAAAAAGTAAATATCCAAAGACAACTGGAAAGGGGGGTGCCTATCTTTTTAATTGCGGAAAGCCCAGGGGATGTTGCAAAGCATTTTAATTCTGTTGCCGGGTTTGATGTGATTGATTCTGCCATTGCTAAAGGGAAATCATCTATCCGGGTGAACGAGCAAAAACTGAATGAACTCAAATCAATCCATAAGAGCAAAACAGAAGAATTGGCAAAGTATGTGCAGTATATCAGGTTAAATATGCTGCTGGTTAAAGCCGAAAAGCAACAAGAAAAGATAACAAATAAAAATGAACAATTTCAGGCAATACAGGATTTGGTATACGATATCCAAAAAAAGCAAAGGGAATTATTCCCTTTGAATAAAAAATTAAAGCTTATTCCTTTTATAAAAAAGGCGGATATCTTGTATAATAAAACAAAGGAAAATTTAAAGCAAAAAAACGAGATTGAAATGCAGGTAGGTAAGGTTATTAAAAATCAGGAAACATTAAATTTTATAAGCAAAAAACTTACTGTATCTGGACTGGTTGACCGGGCTTCAGTTTTCTTTAAAATTATTCAGGGGAAACTGGATAAAAAGAAAGAATTAGAATTGCTGGTACGGCAAATAACAGAGCAACAAAACGAAGTGAAAATGATGCTAAAGAAATACAAAGAAACTAAAACCAAGTTCAAAGAATTAATGCCGGAACAATGTCCGCTCTGCGGGAAATAGGACGTTTTATGAAATTTGAAATGACACATAGATTTTTCAGGACTACTCAGGAATTTGATGAAAACACTGCGCCAGACTGGCTTACAAGTGTTAATTCAATCAAAGGATCTACTATGGATCAACGATGGTTTTGGGAAAACTATATTTTAACATTAGCAGCAGGGGAATCAATTAAAACAGACTTTCAAATTATAAAAAGGATTTTATAATATGCAAACAATGGAAGAAGAAAATGCGTATTGTACTTTAAAACAGTTAGTATCGCCAGAGGAACTAAATACAGCTATTGAGGTAAGTGATACTTACCAAATATCACTGCAGTATATCGCTGAATACGTAACAATAAATGGAAAGCTATTTATTCCGGAATTGTACCAATTTCAAAAAGCAATTGACCAATTTAAAACAGCTTTGTGCGATGCCATATGTATCGCTCTCCCATTTTTAAGCAGAAATAAAGGAGGCTGCATGCAAACGAACAAAAAGAAAAGAGAAAAAGAGGACCCTGTAATGCCATTTGGCAAATACAAAGGTACCCGAATTTCAAAACTGCCATCCAATTACCTTTTATGGATGGCTGAAAACATGGCAGACGGTGGATTGTGCTACGCTGCTGATACAGAATACCAATTGAGAGAAAAAGAAAACTCGCATCATAATTAAGAGGCTGAAATGAAAAAGAAAAGAAAAGCAGATGCCATTATCTCAGGGGATTGGCATTTGATGGAGGAAGAAAGAACTCCCCCTTGCCGCCTGGATTCTATTTGGGAAGCACAGTGGAATAAAGTGGACCAAATATCTGAGCTACAAAAAGAGCATGAATGCCCCGTAGAGCTTTCTGGTGACCTGTTTGACCATTGGAAAGCATCCCCAAATTTAATTAATGCTTGTTTTGCCCATTTTCCTAAACACATGCAAACAATTATCGGGAATCATGATCTTGCACAACACAGTCTTGGGCTGTTGCATAAAACAGGTATCGAAATACTTTTCAGGTCTGAATTGATTCATCCTATTTTAAATGCTGGCCATTGGGGGGTAGAATTAGATTCCTTATACCCAGTACGACTGCGTGATTATGCCACTGGGAAAGTGGTAAAGAAAAAAGCAGTTATACTGCATACGATGACCTGGAAAGATGAATTACCATACCCAGGCTGTGAAGACCCGCAATGCAATAAATTATTTGATTTATTTCCAGGGGCTGATCTAATTATAACCGGGCATAATCATAAAACATTTACGGCTAAAAAGGGCAAGCAACTTCTTATCAATCCAGGGTCTTTAACCCGCCATGATGCAGATCAAATGGACCACAAGCCATGTGTATTCCTTTGGTACGCGGAAGATAACTCGTTTGACATCCATTACCTAAGGATTAACGAAAATGCGATGTCCAGAGAACACATTAAAGACCGGAAAAGAAAAGAAAAACAAGTAAACGATTTTATGGAGAAACTGCAAGGGTCATGGAAAGTCAGCCTGTCTTTTGAAGAAAATATTGAACGTGCTTTGGAAAAAAATAAAGTACCCCAAAGCATCAAAGAAATAATTTTAAAATGGGTGGGAAAATGAAAAAACAAGAAGCTGCCAGGGTGCTAAAACACATCCGCAAAAATTGGTTTAATGTGTATGCTCCGTTGAATGATTGTATGTTTGATCAGGAAGTTACCGTAGGAGAGAAATTTGATGAAGCTCTAAAAGTTTTATTATCCAGGAAAAAGAAAAGAAAAAATACAGTACCTTTAAAAGAATATTTTGACAAACCTGCAAAAGAAGATGTAAAGGATTAGTAAAATGAACATCAAGGCGCCATTTCAAGAAAATAACATGGGAGACTGTCATATTTAAAATGGGTGAATAGGTGATTTATGTTTTGGCACTGGTTATACTGGCAATCAGAAGTGTCGTTTGAAAATGATATGAATAAATGCTTTAAAATGATTTTGAGGACACTCACTGGGATCAATAGAAATAGAGCAAAGGATGACAAATGAACCAAACACAAATTAAAAGCACCCTGCTTAGATATCAAGAAGAGATGGAAAACCTCGGTAAAAAAGCTGAGCGGGTAAAAGGGTCATTGGAGTCTGATTTTAAAAAACTGAATGAAATACTCAAGGTAGACAAAGAAACGGAAGAAGAAATACTGGAAGAAGCTAACAAAGTCGTAGAAGAATTGCAAGCAGCTATTGATGAAACCAATGCACGTCTGAATGCCTTAATGAAAGAAATCGAAGAAGAATATGCAAAGATTGAGGATGCCAATGAATCTGGTGAGTCCGATGAATCTTAAAAAGCTCCGGACATTCCTAAACAAAAAACAAGCCCAAAAAGAATACATCCAAAATGAAATTCAAAGCTTAGAAATAAGTATTAAAAAGCAAAAGGTTCTTTTATTACAGGAACAGCGGGCGCTTGAGTTCATCAAAGAAATTGCGATACAAACACAAGGACAATTAGAATTTCAGCTCGGGGATATGGTTTCAACTGGTTTGAATACCGTGTTTGACCAAGCGTATGAGTTTCTTGTAAAGTTTGAACTACGCAGGGATAAAACTGAGTGTGACCTGTTCTTCAAAAAACAAGAAGAATTGGTTGACCCTTTATTGTTTTCGGGACTGGGGGCTGCAGATGTGGCTGCATTTGCTTTACGGTGTGCTTCTTGGAGTATGGTAAAAAAATACCGGAATACATTGTTACTTGACGAGCCGTTTAAGCATCTTTCTGTTAATCATCATGAAAGGGTCGGCGCACTGGTTAAAATGCTTTCTGAAAAATTAGGATTGCAGATTATAATGATAACCCATTCAGAAATAATGAGCAGGTATGCCGATAAAATTTATAAGGTTACAATGCAGAATAATGTTTCAAAGGTTCATCAAGTAAAAGACTTGCTTTATTAAAATAATTAAGGTATAATGGCGCGAAATATATTATTATAGGAGGAACATGGTAATTAGAAAAAAGAAAGCGCCATTATGCAAATGTGGATGTGGGATGCCAGTAAAATGGAGCATCCCAAAAAAGAAATGGAATCCGTATTTAAAAGGACATTGGGTAAGGGGGCGGCAAGTTTCGGTGGAAACCCGAGATAAAATGCGAGAAATCGCCAAACAACGTGGATTTTTTACAACGTATAATAAAACGCAAGAACACCGCGAAAAAGTTATAAAAAGCAACAGGTCCAGAGTATTATCGGAAGAAACTAAACAAAAAATAGCAAACACGCTCCTGGGATTTAAACATTCTGAAAAAACCAAACAAAAAATGAGGGAAACAAAAAGAAATAACCCAAGAGTAGGAGAATTTGCCCCAAATTGGCAAGGAGGAATGCAAGAATACGGAGAACGTTGGTTTAGCACAATTTCAACCCAAATAAAAGAAAGAGACGGACGTTGTATTTATTGCGGTTCAACAGAAGCCGTGAAAGTGAATAATAAAACAGCAACAAAAATACAAATAAAAATAAAAAAGTATATTCTTTCTTTAAAAAGGGGGAAAAAGAAAATAAAAGAGTCCTCCGATTAATGAAAATGCTTTCTGAAAAGTTAGGGCTGCAGATCATCTGTATTAATGATGAACGAGCAGCCCGGGAAGATATTATTGAATATGCAGATAAACTCTTTGAAGTAAAACAAACAAAAGGATTTTCTACGATAAAAGAAATTAAGTGATCGCTTTCCCGGTCAATTTGGCCCCTTTAGCCTGGATAATCATTCTAAAAATCCCCGGAGAAACCAAAGCCGGATTGATCCGGTCCCACTTGAACCACTGACAAAGCGGGGTGATCATTTCTTCAGAGCAAAAGGTCTTGTCCGGATCGTCTTTGCCTTTTAGTCCGAAAGCCACAATACCAGACCAATCATATTCCCTTTTCTTGGACGCGGATTCCCTGTAATATCCCATAACAAAATCATAACATTCCGGAGAAACTTTCAACGACCAGATTTCATAGGGCGTTCCTTTGGTATGTCCGGACCAATCGGCATAATCCATCCACGCCTTTATTCCGCCTTGGTGAGGCCACTGTTCAATAAGTTGTTTAGTTCCATGGACTTCCCGATCCATAACGGCAGAATGGGAATCCTGGTCACGGGTAAATTTCTGGATTATTTTAGAGGTAAGTGATACCCCCTGAAACTGAACATACTCAAGTGTTCTTGGTAATGCCAATGTCATTTTATATCTTCCTTTCCCTTTTTGTCAGAAGATCCAAAAAAGAAAGTTATAATCCCCGTCAGCCCCGTTCCCAGAATAAACCCAAGGATAACCTCATTCGGCCGGGCTGAATCAACAAGGGTGATGATAAACACATACCCGAATGACAACAGCACAATCAGAATCGCAAGCAGATATCTTAAAAACCATTTATCTTTCATTGGCGTTGCTCCTTCATAATTTTGGAAAGCTCCTTCACCAAGACTTCATACATGGCCCTAAGTTCCAGGACTTGCTCCGGATCATTAATGGAAGCTCCGGTGGAAATCTCGTTGCCTGTTTTATCCTTGACTGTCATAAAAAATCCGTTATCAGTCTTGCCCTGGAATCCTGCAAATTCAGCCACGCATCCCGTCATCAAAAATATCAACAGCAGGGTAGCCAATAAATATTTTTTATTTTTCATTTGACATCTCCGCCCTGAATCCGGTTTTTGTTTCAAAAATATTCACCTTATCGCCAGGTTTGATATAATCCGCGTCCCGGACTTCGTAATTAAACCCGTCCTCAAAAAAGAGCGTGGCTTTATCCTTGCCTATGGTGATGCTTTGGACCATGGCGGAATGGACCGGGGTTTCCCTCGTTAAAATGTCCGTAATTTCAACGGCAGTATTCAATACACCGCATCCCGTCATTAAAAACATTGCTGCGATTAAAATCAAAAACAACTTTTTCATTTGAATCCTCTCTAATCAGTTCTTGTAAATCATCCATCCATCCAGGCAGGCCGGTATGCTCATTCACCCACCCAACCACACACCAACACCGCACAATTCCGAAATTGTTATGGTCCGCTGTTATTAAATTACCGTTGCAGTTAGGACAAGTGACGAACATATCAGCCATCCACCTGGAAATGGATGTGATCTTTCATCCGTGGCAGGCCGTAATCTTTCGAAACAGCCTGAGCAATACCTATGCTTTCACCCGCCTTAACGCCTTTACCAATCAGCCATTTATGCGGTTTAAAGTAAAACATCTTGCCCTTAGACATCCCACGAGTCCATGCTATGCCAGAAAGAGGTGAACCAGCTTTCGGGATAGCTTCTCGCTCGACTATAAGATCGAATGGAGCAACAACAATTTGATTCTCGTCACACAAATAATCAACGCCATTATGTAGCCGGTTCCCCCTGGATGCCCCGTATTCCCCGGAGCCTTCTTTATCATTTCTGATGCCTTTGCCTGTTGGTGATATCATAATCCCCCTTATCGTTTATTTAAACGGAGTCCAGCCTTTAAAGAATGCAATAACCATACCCACAGAGATACCTATAGCTGAAAAAATAGCAATAACCGAATCTATCGTTTTCCGTTTCAATAAAAATTTTGTGTCTTTTTCAATAGCTTTAAACCGTTCATTGCAGTTGGTTGGGTGTTTGTCAAGCTGCTCTATGATCCTTAAATTCATGACGAACAACATCCCAAGTTTTGTTTTAACCGGTGCCTCATCAAAAACTTCTTTCGAATATTCATTTATGGGCATTCAGGGCTCCTTTTATTTTATTATACAACACCACTATTCAAAATTTAAAAATCCCTCCAGCAGTATAATTAAAAATACTTTATTCATCCTTTCCATTCAGAGGAGGCTCTTTTTATAATTAGCTCACAATATCCGTTTGCCCAACCAATTTATCAATGGTAAAAACACATTCTGCCGTAAGAGGTAGATCCGTTCCAGCGGATGAATCGTAAGCGGCTTGAAAAGAGATAACCCTATTTCCTGAGTCCCTGGAACCAAAAATAGCCAAGTCATCCCCACTGATAACCCAAGAAAGGCCTGTCAAAGCAGAAAGGGCAAACGTTCTGTCATTGACGACTGTTCCGTTAGTTTTCATAAGCTGCCATTGAGGATTGTTGAGTTGCCCAAAAGTTAAGGCGATTCCATCTTCATCCACAGGATAGATAGTCACAACAGCCGTGCCTTTTTCAGAAGGTTTTATGCTGATAAAATCAGTCATGGATTACTCCTTTTGCTATCCGGGGATGGATATGCGCTTTAAATTCTTGTAAAGTAGATGCATACTTTTTTATCAACATCCCAGATTTAAAATCATAGTCTTCGAGATAACATTTTTCACCATCCGTCCATCCCGCTGTCCAAATTCGGATAGCCTCATACTGATCAAATTTACCGTGTTTATAAACGGGCCGCTGCCCGCCCCACCGGAAAACCATAAAGAATTGAAAAGCTGGATTCTGACAGGTAATGGAATAGGTATGTTGCTTCAAATGAGTATCCACTCTAACAACCTTTTCCCATTCCACTTGACGCCAATTTATTTTCCGGCTATCAGCGGTTTCCCCGGTAGCAAGGTGGTACTCTTGCCACCTGTCCCGGTATTGGGAGTCTAAGTGCATCATGAATAGCTGTACTTGAATGAAAATTGTAGTTCGTAGCCAGCATCAGTGCCTTTGTATGTACCGGTTGTTTCACTGGCAGCAATAGCGGCATACATAGCCCACATGACAACATCATCTGATGTTGTAGAAAGTACCATATCGGCCCCTTCATCTGTCGGCCATACATTCTGTGCCGGTTCTGTTTCTGGCATAGTTGCCCAGGTGTAACTACCAACGACTGCATTAGCGACATAATTTTGGGTGTTACTGGGCGATGCCTGATCTCCTCCGGATAGAGGTTGCATTTTAATTACTGACCCGGCCTGATCGAAGCCATTGCTGGACAACCAAAGTTTAAAGGTCTCCACCTTGGTATTGCCTCCATCAGCGGTCACGTCCCATAGGATCGTTTGAATACCTGAATTTGCGGCACCACCTGAAATATCTACAGTGCCGAAATCCGCCTCATTACCACTTGCCGTAGAGACAACCGCTTCACTTGCAATCGCGGCAAGTCTTTCCGCTGCGGTATCTAAGGCTGCGGTTGTAGTAGCCAACGGAATTTTCCTGAATCTTGTGGTTGGTTCTGCCATGGTTTTTCTCCTTAAACAATACTAAATGTTATGCCCGGCGTTTTTAAATCAAAAGATATTCCGGGTGTTTTTAAATCAAAAGTTACTGTTACCTTGCCATGAGCAAGGGCAGTTAAAATGATTTTACCGTCAAAAACGTTTGTTGCGCTATCTGAAGCTATTACAAGTTTCCCATCCAGAATAGTTGTCCCATCGTCTCCTATAATTATCTTGCCATCCAGCAGCTCAATAGATGCTGTTTTGACAGATAACTTACCATCAAATAAACTAACAGCATTCGTTTTTATCACAATTTTACCGTCAAGAAGATCAGAAGCAATGTCTTTGACGGTAATTTTACTATCTAAATTTAAGGTGTTATTTTTGGATATTATCAACTTACCATCGAGAGATAAGGTGGAATAGTCCTGGATTGAAATCAGACCATCCAGATAATCCGTTGTAACAGACTTGATTGATATTTTACCGTCCAATAAGTCATAAACCGTGCCCCCGGATTCCAGCAGCATTTTACCATCAAGACTGTTAGTGACGTTGGACAGGACAGCGATCTTACCGTTCAACAGGTCGGAAGCAGTGTTTTTAATTTGGGCTTTGCCATCCAAATAGTTTAGCGCAATATCCCGTATAGTGGCCTTGCCGTCAAATAAGCTTGTCCCTGCGGATTTTAGAACAAGTTTGCCATCCAGAGTACTCTGTCCAACATTACTTACGGTGGCTAAACCATTTAATAAAAGGGTAGCTGAATTCTGTACAGCCAATGATCCATCCAATAGAGCAATAGTGGTATCCTTCACCGCCAATTTACCATCGAGCAGATTTGTTATTGGAGTTTGTTCTGATAGTGCAACTTTACCATCAAGCAGGTTAATGGCATCGTCTTTAATTTTTAATAAACCATCCAGCAAAATACTTGATGCAGAAACAATTCTGATTTTTCCATCGAAAAAAGCAACAGCGGCATCTCCACCCCCATACGTTCCTGCTCTGATTTGGTCTATTATATCAGCAGTTTTGATGTCCTTAAAAACGACTGTCTCATCCATTAACCCATCAAAGGAGACCGATCCGCCATCCCGAGACCCGATGAATAGCGCGCCATCTTCTACGTTAACATTATTTGTGAAATTTCCAGTTATTTCCTGGAATAAAGCGCCAGCGGTATGATCCCAAACGCGTAACCGGTAGCTTTTGTCTGAGTCATCATATGTTGCCCCGTAGCTGTAAAACCGGCCGGTTAATAATGATGAAGTTAAATAAGCACCCTCAAAAGAAGCCCCGCCACTATAACCCAACAGAATCCCCAGCTTATTGGAATTATTATATATAGCAAAGCTGCGCTTGTTGGTGACATTCTCTCCTTTACAGAATATGTACTGTGCGGCATTGACAGTCTCAAATTTAAGCCTGCCACACACGGTTATTTTTTTATTTGTATCTCCACTCTTAAATGGGAATCCTGCTGACAAATTGGTGTCAAGAATATTACCATGCTCGTAGTTAAGTTGCTCAAAATCGGCGCAGCCTGCCCCCTCTATGTGATCAGCGGTGTTTGAGCCAATCGTGTTGTTATCAGTTAAGTCATTCGTGCTGATTGAATCTGCCAGTAAATCAGTTGGCTCAAATCGCCACAAGGCTACACAATTGGAGTCACCTGTAAAATCGTTAGACATTAAGGCCCAACCTCCGGAGGTTCAATATACCAATCATCCGTTATGCTCCCGCTGCCGTAAAGAGGCCCATAAACATATCTGTATTTCCACAGATCGCCGTCGTTACCATACGGATCTGGCCCAAGGCCTTCTTTTACCAAAGAGAACAAAATTTCATATCCGTGCTCTTCTAATCGTTGAACTACATTCACCCTGACATTAAAAATTGTACGGAAATCGTCATTAAAAACATCAGGCATCCAAGTTCCCCAAGAGTCTGACTGGTCGTCTGGATGGGAACCGTAGTCAATCCCTACTTCCGTAGATCCGTTGCATGCTGCTTGAGACGGTATTAAAAGCCCTTGGAAGTATTGTCCATGCTGTGCAAAATACGCGGCCTGCTGACCCTTGATCAGACCGGTAATGATATTTTTCCTGGATCTGATATTTTGATAGTTCGGGTGTGACGTAATATCAGCCCAGACATATGAGACCAAAAACATAGACAAACTGATAATCAAAAGCATGCTTTTTTTCATAATGATTCCCCTTTGGTTATTGTTTCAATTATCCCATCACCAAGGTCGCGTTGAGCCGTGATTTTAAATCCTTTTGTGACAACAGAACCTTTTTTGTGAGACCAGACATCAACGGTAAAGGCATAATCTTTTTCCCTTGGTATAAAGTCTATTTCGTCCGATTCATCGTCCGGTTTGCGAAGTTTGGTCAAATCAGCCGTTGCGCCCTTTGATGGTATCGTTTCAGGCGTTTGCAGGCACTGAGCGTATTTACCCTTGGCGGCGAATAAGCTCTTCTGTTTTTGTTCAAGATCCAGGATGTCATCAATTATTGCCATTAATTTTTATCCCTCATATAGTTTACTTTTTTCAATTCCCGCATTTCTTTAACCCAAGCATCCGGCATGGGCCAGTAATACCAATCAAAACCTATCAATTTAAAGCCTTTCAAGGGCTTCTGCTTGATGATGCACTCATCCAAAACGGACTATCACCCCATGCTTATAAAGCAGATTGAATACTATATTATAAAGACTTGACTGCGATTGTGAAACTGACTTAACTGTTATTAATGATGAGAACGCCATGGTTTCATCTTCCCCCTATGCGCAACATGCCTTGATATTTTATAGGCATACCTGCTTTTTGGTCGACCCCGAGGTTATATTTTCCATAGATAAGATTATTATAATAGTCTCGCTCACCATATAAAATTGACATATCTATTCCAGCGTCTATTAAAATAGAATTTTTACTTACTCTATAATTATCATTTACAGGGAATGATCTTGTCCATCTTAGTCCGTTAGCGTCTGCATCTGTTCCAGATCGAACGTAGGCAATCGTGGCTTCGGAATTATTTACCCCCGCAAAGTTATTATGCAGTGCATCTAAAATAAGTGTCCAATTGGCTTCAGAGTAAGTGTTTTGATGAAAAACAATTGTCATCAAGGCTCCTGTATAATTGGCAAAATCAACAAGCGTGGCGGCCCTCCTGTCGATATCTGATGTAGCGAAATAGTCCTCCACCAAGGCCCACCATATCTGGTATATAGATAGACCGTATGCCGATGCAGACTGATAATCATCCGCCATGGTATAACTTCCTGACCCGCTGGTGCTCCAGGCAGCTAAAAACGGGATTGTTCCGCCTTTAGCCCACCATCCGGCAGCATCAGATGATAACCATGCCCTAACCGTGGCATCAGAACTACCTCCGGGACAATCAATCCCGTTTACTGCAATGCCATGAGTTTCTATTATTTTTTTTGGCTCTACCAGTTCCGTATAATACATCCGATTGCGGTCCAAAATAGTTGCATATGCTGATGCTGTGCTTACGCCTGTAACGTTTGCCAGCGACACGGACCTGGCAGAATTTCTTCTGTTGGTAGCCCCGGTTCCATCCCCGGAATTTGCAACAATTGATGTCCACAACGGCAACGCCTCTATGGCATTGGACAGGGTCAATAAAGTTCCGTAACTTCCAGATCCGGATATGTCGAATGTATATTTCGCGGGTTCCCCGGTTTCACCTAAAACAACAGTGCCGGTCCAGGAATCAGACGATGCGGCCGAATCATCAATCGAGATCGTCATTGTTGATCCGGCTGGACCGGTGATGGTCAAACCACCGAGAGATGTAAGGGTAAGATGATTTTCTGTCGTTAAAACAACAGAATGTCCCTGGGCTATAAAACTATTTAAAAAAGCCCAATCTCCTGATACAAGCGTCCTCACACCCCTTATCCCTAATGTGATATATTGCCCCAAATTCGCAGCGTATGCGGCCACAGGGGAAATAACTGACAAATCAGAAAAATCCCAGAAATGCATATGCAAATTTATTATTCCGGTTCTGCGGGGGGTTGTGAACTCAGGGGAATCGTATATCGTGCCGGTTAATGTCCCCATATTATTTATTCCGAAATCTATGGGATCGAATGGGTTTCCAAGGATAAGATTATTGGCACCTGAAACAACGGCATTCGCAGACGTATTACTGACTATATGTTTCGTGGCTAAGGAAACCGAATTAGCGACAAAAACGTTATTATTTAAATTTACGACCTGGGCGCTGTCTGTGCCAATCACAAAAGCCTCGTTCAGGTTCCCAATAAAAAGGTTATTGGCTAAATTATGGGTGCCTTTAAAAGCCGTATAGTATGCAGCACTGTCTTTAAAAACGGAATAGTAGATATTAGCAGTATTTCCAGCAACATTGTTATTGATGAAATACGCGCCAGAAATACCCGAAAAAGTAGAACGCCATAAGGTCAGTGTCCCATTATTAAATATTCCCCTGGCTCCATTTGTGATTTTTACTCCGTACCCGACTATGGTTAAATTCGAAGCTCCATAAATATTATAGTTTGTCCCGGTGGACCCTGTGAATTCTATGTTATTCAAAGTGCATGAATGCGTCGGAGAAAAAGTATGCGTGCCTGCGCTTACTCCATCTATTACGACCATTCCTATGCCATTGATGCTCTGCCCAGAAGCTGTTGTCTTTAATCCTCCGGAGGCATCCAGCATTGTCCCTGAATATGTACCAACGCAAATATTAATAATTCCATTCGTGGAGGACTCTGTTAAAGCTGCGACTATAGATCCAGCCGTATCTTCAGCCGTAACCCCGTCACAGGACGAACAGGAGGAATCGTAATAAACTGCTCCTCCTATATTTTTTATGAATACGGTGGCACCCCAAGACTGCCCGACCAGTACCCACAACAAGATACAGAGCCCAAAAAATAATTTTTTCATATGCACTCCTTAATAATTCCTCTTTTTAGCCGGAAATACATATAGCTTAGGGGTTCCAGAAATTGCTTTAGCATAAAAAATAGTAGTACCAGGAGGCACCAAATGATCCCAAGAAACCCCCACAACATTATTCGATATTTCCGTAGGAGTATCTGATCCATTCGCAGTTAAATATAAATACCAGCCAGAATCGTCCGATAATAAAACGCTAAACCCATAACAAGGTTGCGTTCCAGTAGTTATTGCCACCGGATCACCTGTCGTGCTCAAGGTGAAAGAAATAGGAGCGTAAATCAGATCCACTCCCGCAAAAACATCCCCGAGTAAAATCAATGAAATTACAATAATACAAAATAATTTTTTCATTTATATCTCCAATATTTTTCTATTGACTTCCGCAGTTTATCCAAATATACCATAAAGCCCCCCTTACTTATCTTTTTGTAAATCGTCTTTTTTAGCCCAACTCTCTTTATATTTTTGGGAATACCACTGCACGAAAGCCAAACCAAATTCTATCATTTCCGTGGCGGTCATCTCGTGATTTATATTCGCCTCGTCTCGATATTCAACTTTTGTTGTGGCATCGCCTTTTAATTGTAATGCCAGAGCTGCCACCCCCAGACCCGTAATATTGATAATATCCCGATCTGACTTAATATCCACAATGCCCTCAATCCCGTCCGGGAATTTATAAGACATCCCGGATTGGATTGTCTGCTCCCGTTTGGTATTGATTTCAGTGGCCTTCTGTTTTTGTAAGGCCAATACCGAAATTGAAACGACTTGATTACCGAGATCGGTTCGAACCCACCCACCGGCAGAGGTATAGAAATAGTGCCCACCCTGCCAGTCATCCGGAATGTTTTCAATTGTTTCGATAACATGATCCACCTGATTGCAGAAAGGCGCGGAAAATCCTGATCCAACCAGCTTACCATTAACCCAGGACAGCTCGTCTTCTGCGAATATCACTGTGTTGGTCTTTACGTCTTTGACTACTTTCATTATCCAACCTCTATCCTATCTGCATAAATATAATTGCTGTCACCGCCGTTTCTGATAAAAAGCGCCCCGGCCTCATCAAGACCAACCAAATTTTTGTTTGCATACGTTGTACCAGTCCTGCCTATATCTGTTTTTGATTCAAGAGACAAAACGCAATCTCTGAAAACTGAGCTGCCGACTACTTTTATTTTATAAATTGTGGTTTGACCGCTTTTAAAAGGATCAACAGCCAGCAAAAAAGTACTGGAATCTATCTTCGCAAAAGAGTTTTTGTCCATATATTGGGGTACTACACAAGTCCCTAAATATAGAGATTTTTTAAGGGTAAGTGAGCTGTCATATAGGCCCACCATTAAATCCATAGGAATTGTAGTGGTAACGGTCCCCTGCAAATACGCCACTACAAAATAATCCGCTGATACCGCTCGAATAGACGAAATCCCGTTATAAGTGCCTATTACTCCAGCCGATATATACGCAAGCGTGTTCCCTCCCGTCCAAGCTATTTTTTTTACTATGGAAGTTCCATTGACCTTTGCTGATAAAATCATCGTTGCTGTACTGATAGTGCCTTCCAGCACGTCCGCGCTATAATCACTTGATGCTGCACCGAAATCTGATTTTTGTTCTGCCGTATTCGACTCAATTGTGGACCCATTCCAATCCAACACCTGGACATAAGTATAGGTCCCGGCATCTGTAGCAGAATTGTAGTACATAACGCCTATTTTACCATCAGTGGCGTGCGGATAAATAGGCACTACAGCGAGGGGAAAAGCCGTGCTGAAGGCTGCGGTGTCTTTAAACTCGTGGGTGTCTGTTAATGCCAGAGTGTTCGTGCCCGGCGTATAGGTGACTGCGCATATTTTACCGTCTTGGTCTGTATCAACATACCCTATAATCCCTACAGTATCGGTCATTCTGCAACCGGAGACGCCGTTTATCGTGGTAGCGGATATTTCAAGCTGATTAGATTCTGTTATTGCTGGAGTCCCTGGTACCCACGTTAATACCGCGGCGAGGCCTTTAGTTGCCTCAGCCCATGCAACCAAAACAGTGGTAGGCGTTAATTTGAAGGCATTGATATAATCTGAATTCGCGGAATTTAAAACGGTCTGCACTCTGGCCAAGAGCAAATCGGCCCAGTCAGAAGCTCTCCAAGAGTCTCCCACCCTGGTTATTCTACCAAAACCTTTAGCATCGATGGCCGCTATAAACACCCCTGTACTGTCTTTAACTCCGTATTTAAACGCCCCATCGTTAAAAAAATCAAAAAAATCACCGTTTTGCAACACAGCGACGTCTGGAAGAACCACAAACTTTTCCGCCGCCGTCATGCTCAAATATTGAACAGTTTTAGATGCATACGTTAAAGTTACATCCGCCGCGCTGGTTGTGGTGTCTACCCCGGTCCTTAAATTTGTTGGGATAACCCACTTGGAGGATGTTCCCGGCACCTCCAGAGTCACATCCGCCACGTATTCCGTTAATGTCCATATCTGATTCAAATGATAGGCCGATGCCGGGACATTTAAGGCGCCGGTCAAAGAAGAATATAGCCCCACAAAATTAGAGAAAGAAGCTGCATTGGCAGCCGCTTCAATTTCAGGAATCAAGGCGTTTATGCCGGATATGCTGGCATTCATGTTCACAGCAAGAGTTGACTCATAAGTCAGTTGCTGCGCGGTGTATAAACTAAAATTAGTTTTTTGTCCTCTGATCGCAACTCCCCCGGTATAAACCGGAATAGGTAATACTGGTGTAGTCATTTAAACAAACCCCTCAAATGTTATCGAACATTCACTTACCCCCGGACCCGGAACCACTATGGAAAAATCCGTGAAAAATCCGTAACCGTTCATAGACGTTATCCCGTAATCTACGTCATCCCCGATAAAAGCAACCCCTACCGCATCCATTTCCGACAATATAGAATCCACCTCATCAACAAATTCATTTTCGATAATGAGATCCAGTTCAACTTCTCTGGCGCTTGGTCGTTTAGTAAACTCAACCCTACCGTACTCATCTCGATCAGTTTTGGAAAAAGATAAGCGCCCTATTTTTGGCCCCCACACAGTTTTCCCCAAAGACATCAACTTTCCTACCACAACCGCGCCAGCTTTGACGGTCTCACCGGAATAAGAAATTGTGATAGTCGTAACCGCATCCGGGTATGGCGGCAAATCAAGATCCACAATTGTTTTGATGTATCGAACCGGTTTAAAATAGTAATCGTAATAATCATCAACTTCCATGTCAATCGCAGAATGTACTTTACGATAAACCTCACCCTCAACGGGATCAGTCATAACGATAGTCACCGTTTCGGCCTCAATATTAAAAATAGCACAGGCGTCTATTATCTCTCCGGGCGTAATTTCCACCACGATTTCATCTGTTGTAACCGTCTGAGAGTTAACAAACTCGTCAGACAGCATTTTCCACGGGTTAGTAGCTCCTAAATAAATCCATTTCGGGGTGGCAGATACCCGATCATCCGTTGTATTTGGATCATTCCCGATATTACTCCCAGCCACACTTTCCCATTCTTCGTGCTGAGCAGCGATCATCACGGTATCCCCCGCGGCATATGTTGTACCCACCGCCCATTCCGGATTATCTGTTTCCGGGACATCCGTAGTTGTGTTTACATCTGTTAAAAGGACAGGGATAATGGCTTTCATGCAATCACCCTCACTTTCATAGCGTCAACATCGTTAAACCGCTTCAGCAATTTTGTAGTTTCCAAAGTATTTTTAACCGTTTGATAATTCAAAGTCTCCAGACGCTCTGTCTGTTTTTCAATAGCTTTGACAACGGCATCATTGTCAGGAAGTTTTTTGTTTGGGATAATCCATTCATCCCCGTGGAAAGTGGCATCCGGCATTTTATACCCAGAATCAGGTCCAGAGATAAACCCCCCGTCCCGGAACTGCCTGCCCTCGTTCAATCCGTACATCAGGTAATGTTCCAGCCCACTGGCAAATTGCCCGGATTGTACTGCCTGGGCTACGTCTAAATTGTTGGCAAGGTATGTGTCCTCTTTCGTCAAAGAGGCGTATCCAGTGGCTCCACGGCCTTCATATTTGCCATACAAGTCATAGTGTTCTTGGCCGCTGGTAAACTGCCCGGCAGCCACAGCCGCGGCTACGTCAGGATTCGCAGCCAGATAAGCAGCTTCCGGGTCTGCCGTTGTTTGTGCTGTAATCAATGCGGCTTGGGCAGCAAAGAAGGCTTGCATTAACTGCTCGATGGTTTGGGAGCTGTCCAACAAACTTTTCAAAGTCGCAATTTCTTCCTGCATCCAGGAATTATCCAGTTCCATTTGTGCTGATTCGTATGCAGCACGGGCAGCGGCAATATCCGTCACGTTGGAAGAAACCCCATTGACTTCGTCCATCAAGCCTTCCAAGTATTCGGTCTGTTTTTCAGCTTCAGATAATTGATCAACGGCGGAGTCCTCAACCCCAGTCAACAAAACGGAAGTCTTTGCCAAGTCACGGGCATAATCAATCCAAGAAACTGAAGTGGACTTGGCAGTGTCCAGATACTTTTCCGAAACCGACAATAGGCTGTCTATGGATTCTGTATCCCCTGACATGGCTGAACTTGCCAGAGACGACATTTGAGATGCATAAATGCTTTTACCGGTAACGCCGATTGTCCCGGCAGTTGACCACATTTCAGACTTGAAATCTTGCAAACTTTTGATGGCCGGAGTAAGCGCCGACACGATATCTTGCTGTGCGCTCAGTTCATCGTCTAAAAGACTCAGATAATTTTCTTTGGCCGTGGCCGCCTTATCCTCCAGGATGGATAATTCGCTTTCAAGGGCAGATAAATATTCCTGGCCGGCGGAATTCCTGGAAGAAGTAAGAGAATCAATATCTATCCCGGCATTATCAAAAAAGTCATCCCATTTTTCGGACAAAGCGTCCACTTCCGAAATAATGCTGGATATATCAAGTTGGTCTATGATGTAAGGCAAATAATCAAACATCTTTTCAACATCACCGCCCACGGCATCAAAAACTTCCCCCAGCTTAATATTAAAAGGAGTGATATATTTTTCAATGACTTCGTTTGTCAACGAAACAGCCAAAGAGGAAGATACTGACTGTTTCATGATATCAGAAATCAAGCTCCCGGTATCTCCACCCATTATTGCCTGTTGCAAGGCCGAGCTTACGTTTGTGGCAGTTAGCCCACTGACCTGCATACCCAAAGCCGTGGTGCGGTTTTTCTCGGCTTCTGTAACTTCTTCCAGCGTAGCCAAAGAATCATTAAGGGCGTCAATCCACGTCTCAAACTGATCAATGATTTGAACCAGGGGATCTGTAATTTTTATCAATGGGTCCATCATGGCGTCCATTTCCGTAAAAATACCCATGATCGATTCCAGATTCAAAAAAGCTTGCAAAGAATCATCACCTAAAGCGGTCATCTGCCCGGAAAACTTTTCCAAGAAATCAGTCGTCCCTTCGACAACCGTATTAAAATCTATAAACGCCTGGAAAAGATCCTCATCATCACCCTTTATGGATTCAAAAAAATCAACCCCGAAAGATTCGAACCCGGAACCCATCGTTACCGTTTTTAAACCGTCTAAGATACCTTCAAAAACATTGTTGCTAACCGCTTCCAGGATTGCGTCGGTATCCATGCCTTCGGTATACACCCAACCCCTATTTTTGGCCCCTGCATCGTATTTTTCCAGAGTTTCGGCGAATGCCCCGGAAAGTGCTTCATCTACCGCAGCAAACCGAGTATCAAAAAACTCCAAAAGGGTAGCGGAAGATTCCCCACCCATGTCCTGAGCAAAGAGTTTGTAATTGTATTTGGTTGAGTTAAGACTCCCGGTCGATGGAGATTCTTCCTCCCAAGATCCACCTTGTATCCCTATTGCCGGGGTCGGGTCATCTTCAAAGAGAGACGTGATCAACGGGATAGCTATAGCTGCAATAGCCGCATAAGGGGCGAGGGCAGAAAGCGTAGAAGCTATGCCCGCTGTTCCAGCAGCTTCGGCTCCGGCCGCGACCATATATTCAGCTCCACCATAATAAGCAGCGCTCGTGCCTGCCATGGAAGCGCCTGTCCCGTACCAATTGGAATTACCGAATATGCTGGAGCCTACTTTTCCCCCAAGGCCGGTTGTTAGAAAATTTGAAACTCCGCCATTGGCGGCATTGTATAAAGAGTTGGCTCCGGAAGCCGTATTAAGTAAATTTGACCCTGAACTCGCCATGCTTGAAAATGAAGTTCCGTTCCATGAGGCACCCAAGGCGGAGCCAATTTGCAAACCGATAGGGATCACAAAATTCTGGGCAATTATTGAAGCAGCAATCTCATAAAGCATATCCTTGAAAATGCTGACGATCTTATCCGCCATGTTTTCATGATTTTCTATAATATCTTTGATGTTGTCTTTTATGGTATCGGAGAAATCCACATAGGCTTCCAAGGCCTTCTCCTGGGATTTTTTATAATCCTCCGCCCATTTATCCCGGGACTTTGCGAGGTCTTCTTCAGCCTTCTTCCGGTCAGAAACCGCCTTTAATTCTTGTTCTGCCTGATAAGCAATCTGGGCCTCATCGGCCAGGCCCGAATCATCCCACGTCATGCCAATATTGGAAAAACGGTTTTTGAAGTCTTGTTCCTGTTGGGCCAGCTCTCTTTTTAATCTGACAGTTTCATTCAGCACCTTGTTATTTTTGCCAAGGACTTCTGCTTGTTCTTCGTACCAATTATTTATATCGAGATTCTTGAGCCTGAGTTCTTCGTCTGCATAACCCCCGGTCTGAATTGTGAGCTTTGCGTATTCAACATTTAAAAACTTGATGGCTTTATCTGTTTCTTTCAAAGCGTCTTCAGATAGTTTTTGAGCTTTTGCCGCTGTTTCAACAGCCGGGCTGACAGTTGAAACAACCTTAGTATATTCAGACCACCCTTCCGTTGTCTCGCTTATAGCGTGTTGGGCGCCTTTATTTACCAAACTCATTAACGCCTCGTCATCGCCAAGAGCTATGGCAGTGGCTATTTTTTTTGTTTCCCCCCCAGGGAATAATTTAGCTCCGATAGCGGCTAATTTAACAGATAAAACCAGCAGCTCTCCCAACGATTCAGCAATGCCCTGTAAATTTTCTATAACACCCGGGTCTTTAAGAACGTCAGTAAAATCCTTAATAGCTTTTGTAGCCAAATCCATAAACCCGGAAGCAGCCATCTTATTTTTGAGTTCTTCCCAAGCTTCAGCGAGTTTATTGGCAGCCTTCACAGATTCATCAATACCGCCTTTAAAGTTCTCATCTAAAGCTTTTCTAAATTTGGGGAGGAAATCATCAGAGAACACTTCCCCGGCGCTTACCGCTTTATCAAAAGCTTCGACAGTCATACCCATGGCTTTAGCGCCGAGCTGGAAGGCCCCAGGGATATTATCACCCATCTGGCGCCGGATTTCTTCCATGCTGACCTTACCTTTTGACATCATCTGTTCAAGAGCAAGGAAAGTAAGACCCACTCTCTCGTTCGATAAGCCAAGAACAGCGCCTGCATTTGACACAGATTTAAAAATTGCCTGGACTTCCTGCATAGGTATCTTAGAAGTCTGAGCAGCGGCGAGGAAACCTTTATAGCCTTCACGCAAAGTATAAAAGTTTAGGCCTAAGTCGTCAGCGGTTTTTCTTAAAAACTGAAATTGGACGTTGGCGTTCGCAACAGAGCCAGTAATCTCTTTATAAGCGTTCTCAGACACCTTCGTTGCCCGACCAGCTTCCCAAAGGGCTTCTGACATCTGTTTGATTGGGTATATTACGGCGGCGGCGAGAACCGAAACGTTTAAAAGTCCGTTTCTAATCCCATTTAATGACGTAAGGAAAGATTTATGGGCAGTTTGGCTCCTGTCAATCTTATTGGCCATAGCTTCGGCTTGTTTAGCAGTGTGGCCCATCTGCATAGCCAGAGCTTTCAATTCTTTATTAGAAAGCCCGGCTGTTTTACCGATAGACCGTAAAGAAGCTTCGGCAGTAACCATAGCCTGATTACGGAGCATTTTTTCATTAAGGACTTGAAACTGTTTCCCCGTCATGCCAACCTTGGCCGCAGCTTCCTCCATCCCACTGGCGATGGCGGCGGACGTAGCCTTAAAGTTTGCAGCCGGGGCTTTTGCACTTTGGGATAACCGAACAAGGGACTCAGATAAATCCTTCATCCCTCGTTCGGCTTTAGATGGATTTATGGCGTTATTGAGGGCATTGGATACCTCAGTACCACCTTTTTTAGCGATGCTTCTTAAGGCAACAATGTCGCGCTCAAAAGTCGTAGTATTACCGCGAACATCTACGTATATACTGCCGATGCTACCCATTTATTTATTCTGTTCCTTCCTGGCTTCGTGCTGTTTAGCGATCATATGTCTCCCCACCACAACAACCTTTTCAAAACAATCCTGCCTGTCTTCGATTTCATACAGGTCCATGGCGGAGTGAATAGCCATTTGATTCAAAGCTACCGCCCCTCCCATACCAAAGATTACCTGATCCTCGACTTTAAAATAAATAAATTCAGCATCTTCATTTTCCGGTAAAAGAGGTGGAACACATGCTTTGCAGTCGTCTATGCTCCACCGCATTCCCTTTATTTTTTTACAATTTTCACATTTTGGCTTCCCTGGGTCCCGGATTCTTTCGATCCGGGCAAGGAGTTTTTTCTAGAAGCTTCCTTGTTGGCCTCTTCTTCCTCTATCATTTTTCCGTGACATTCAGTCACATAATCCGCCAGATCCGGCACAACAGATAAAAGCTTAATTTTACCAGCCTGACCAAATTTCAGAGGAACCACGCCGTCTTCGTCTTCATAAAACCCTTCCCACCCAATGACGGCCTTCATAAACAGATGCTCGTTCATTTTGTAATGCTCAGACAGCATTTCAGGCTTCATGGAGCCGGAATCATCTGCCGAATAAGTGGTCTTGAAAGAGGACATCAAAAGCCCTTTTCTTTCACCGGGCGTCAGCAGACGGATTTTAATAGTTGCGTCCGTTTCCGGCGCGCCAGCCATATCAGAAACCTTAATTTCACATTCTTTACTCTTGTAAATTTTTCCCAAAAACATAATGTTTTCTCCCGTTATATCCCGGTTATTAATGCCCACCCGGGAAAGTGCCGGGTACACTTCTTTTCCGTCATGACGGCCCAGGTGAGCAAGGTGTTAATTGGCTTTGACCATTACACCGGAAACCTTGGCAGTGAAGCTGATTGTACCGAGCCCTGATTTGTCCATGCCGATATTAAAGCTGGTAATTCTCAGACTTGACGGAATTGTCGGCTGGCTGACTGACAAAGCGCCAGGCGCAAACCATCCGGTGGTCTGACATGCTTCATAATAACTGGTCGTGTTGTAATAAAGCCGCATACTGGTAAGCGGGGTGTTATTGAGATTCGCCACCTGCAAGGCAACCTGACCAGTTGTGTCGGTGGGCTCAAAATGCCCGGAAAAAGAGATTGACCCGCCGTCTTTCATTCCGTATTCAAAAGTCTTCCAGGTGCTGCCGAATTCTGAAGCGTCAAACTCATCGGTCGTAATTCCATCGATGCTCCATTGTCCCATGCCTAAAATTGTTGCGGTCCCCAATGAGACCTTTCCATCTTTTCCTACAATTGCCATTTCGGAATCTCCTATTGTTTGACGTTAAGTTCGGGCATAAAAAAAAGAGGACGAATATGATGATTACGGCACCGTAATTGCCCTCTCTATTTATCTTACGTCATCCCTCAGTCTGGCCGAACTTTGGGAATCACCCGAATTTTTTATTTAAAAGGTTTTATCCTCTTATTTTTATTTGTTTACAAATTTGATGCAACACTCTGTTGGCCTCCATTATTACTAAATGCCCAACCTCAACAGAGGTATCAATAAAAATCCTACAACCAGCTTCACGGGCCTTGTTACAAAAATAAAAATCCTCGCCTACCGGACGGCCGTTATGAACATCAAACTTGAACCAAGGAGGCTCAAGTTTGTCAAAAACGCTCATATTGATCAAAAGACATCCCGTGCCGGTTGCATCCACTTCTATCAGATCCCCGGAATACATTTCTGACTCAGGGACGCTTTCGTACTTGTCAAGATTGCCCCTCATGAAGATAGGATCAAACGGCGGATACCGCCTATGAACCCTTACCCCACAAATATCAACGTCATGGGCCGCAAGCTTATGGAGCATGTCAACCGGATAAACCTGATCCGTGTCACACATCAACAAGTGACTTGCCCCTTCGTTCAATGCCTGGAAAACAAGGCTTTCTCTGGCTTCTGCAAGATTGCATGTCCAGGGGCCATGAGGTGTTTGGGGAACGAGCAAAGTATATTTTTCAGGCTTTGCCATGGTTTCAAATGAGAAAAAAAATTGAACCGGTAGAGTATCGTTGACAAGAGGGAAGCCTATCGCCAAAAGACCGCCTTTCCGTTCCCTCTTTCTTCTGAAGTATGTGGCCCGGTCGATCTTAAATTTATCCCCGCCATAAGCCTTCTCGTACCACTCATCAGACTCACCACCGTTTACCGGGTGGTCATGTTCGATAATGGCGTCGTCAGCATAGACCCATCGACCTTGTTCAATAGCGATGTCCTTGAGTTCGTCGTCCCCATAACAATGCAGGTATTCCGTTGAAAAGAAATTTCCCCCAGGGATATGCCCAAGGATTCTCTTGTCGGCCATCCAGTGAGCGTGGTCATTTCCTGGCGTGGTGTTAAATCCAACAACACCCCATCCATCAGGCAAGCTTTCCATTTTTGCCAAAGCATTTTGAAAGGCCCCGGCCTGAACAATCGTATCGTCGCCCAGGAAAACGACAATCGGCCTCGTGGTTCTGCCCGTCAACCTTTTAACCATCTTAGGACATCCGATACCAGCGACGTCAATCCCGGTGATTATCTCAACTCCTGGACAATGTAACTCAATTGACTCGATGCACCGTTTAGCTTTTTCAAGCCGAACGATAGGAATAATGACTGATACCCGGTCAAACATTATTTCACCGCCCTTAAAATAAAATGTAAGTGATAGACCCTCATCATAGGATCTGTGAGCTTCCGTTTAAAATACTCAACTTCAAAATTTGCTTTTGTGTCGTAATATCCCCGGTAAACAGGATGACAGTAGTAGGCAAATCGCCCCTCTGTCCAAAAATTGATGTGTGTCGGGTCCATAAATGCCCCCTGACCGTATTCAGCGTCAGGAGTGTGGGTCACAAATTGACACCCGCTCTTAAGAACCCGCCAAACTTCCTCCATGACAAAAGTTGTTGACAGAATCGGAATGTGTTCCAGAACATCAAAAGCCCTTACTTCATCGACGGAGTTATCTTCAAACGGAAGGCCCTTCGTAAAATCCAGAACTAAATCCGGATTTACCGATTCCCGACAATCAATATTGATATACCCATCTGCTTTTTCCTTTCCACACCCAAGGTTTAGCTTTTTCATGATTTTTTATACCTACATTCATATGTTACAATAGCCCGATAAAGCTCGTTCTGAGCCCCGTCCCGGACCGTCTGATAATTCGTTCTTTCCATAATGACCGTTGTATAACCAGCGGCCGTGGGCCTTGCGTCATCATATAAAACAATTAATGCGTTGTACGCCGTCATCCGTTTTGCATTGGTGTCAGCGTAAATATCAAATTGGACGGTAACAACTTCAAAACGCTCCCCGCCGAGATAGTAATCTGGATAACCGGATACAAGAAAATAAGTAGCATAAGGCAAAGCGGTATTCTGCGGGGCCAGTTCAATATGAAGACCTCCGGGGATAGCCGCCTTTAAAGTGGTGTCTCCACTGTACTTTGAATATATGCCGGTTAAAATCTTATCCACGTTTTATATAAAACCCTTCTATCTCCGCAGTCATTAGGTCATTAACACTCGCCCGAGTAGATATCGAAGTAACTAAAAAATCTTTTCCATTCAATTTTATAGCCTCCTGATATAGCAAAGACCTCTGATACTCAGACATCTTCTCTGAAAACTCATCTGCCAAATGTGTCTCTTCCCAAGTTAAATCAGCCAATTTTTCTTATCTCGATTTTCCCATAAACTTTTTTCTGAGGAATATTTTTCATCCCTGGGACGAAGGCCTCAATGTCGTGGCACAACGCGTAACCCTCTTCCTCATCAGCCGTGTGGCAATGCCCCAATTCAACACCATCACAAAAAACCTTATGACTGTAAGCTAAAAAAGAATATCCCATATCGCCTCTCATTACAGACAGTCTCATTTCTGATTCTCCAAAAACTTAACCTCGCACCCGCACCCCAACACCTTACCAGCCAACCTCATCAATATTTTCGAAGCCCATATTCTAAGATAGAGTTTTTTCGAAACGCTGACTTCGATGATAATCGGACCAACTTTTTTAAAACTCGTTATCTTTGTGTTTAACTTAGTCATTTAATCGTCCAATCCAAAAGTAGAAGGTGGTTTGGTGTACCCCGGTTCACTCATTTTTTCTGAGAGCTTACGCTTTGCAAAAGCAATATTCTTATCAAGAGCGGGCTTCAGATACGGACGCGCCGGAGCCGGGTGAGGACCGCCATGACCGTGCTCTACCAACCACGAATTAGAAGTCAACACGCCGTTTGCAAAAAACGAATGGACCCCTTCTATAGACAAATCATAAAGCTTTGTCTGCCCTTTATCGTACCTTTTTTTTGTTAAAGAGATAATGTGGGTGTTCTCGAAAAGATCAACATTCACAAATGTTGATATCCCGGGGTTGCAAGGGATGTAAAAAACGTTTTCAATAGGGTTAATATCTATCCCTTTAGCAGAATCCCCAACTATAAAATGTATGTGAAATATCTTAACGCCGTCTATCGCCTCTAAAATTTTTTTGTCCCGCTCGATGTCCTTTTTTTGATCCTTATGCCAGTATCCACCATCGACTTCATAAACAATGTTTTCATCTGGCAAATAAAAATCCAGAAATAAAGAGTTTACCTCATATTGAGACACGTACTTCCGGCCTCCGTCTTTTAACCAAGCTTCGACCTCTTTTTCAATCCGTGTTTGTTTCTGACCCCCCGCAAGCCTGTTAGGATGTAAACCAGGATTCTCCGATATCATCTCAAGGCGTTTTACAGACATTCTTTTTTTAGATTCATCACTTCTTTTTGAACCTATATGCGGATTCATATCTGTAGCGTAAGCGGCATCTCGACATTTTATCGTGCAGTACACAGACTCTTTTCTGGCCCTTATACCGTTAACACCAGAACCAAACATTTCACCGCAAAAAGCGCACTTTTTAGAACACCCAGTACCTTTGTTTTTAGCCATTCTTTTTCTAATGAAAAGCTTATCGGTAAGAACGAGATCGCCCGCTTTTATCCATTGATTTTTACCCTCCCGAAAGACGAGCATTTTATGGTCGTCTGTTACAGTGAGCTTGTGATGATGCTTACTGCACTTATTAACGTCGTATACGACCATATCTATCAGATCTGGCTTATCAACAGCCGGAAACGAGTGCTTGCTGACAACTGAACGATACTCACCAGTTTGAGTCAAAACTTTATCTCCGACTTTAACAGAAGATATTCCAAGGGGGCCTCTGTGCTCCGTTACAACCCTTGTATCACCTCCAAATATGCACTGCATCGCACCACGGCCGCCAGCTTTCACAATATACCCCCCACCCTCAAACTTACTCTTTTTAACCTTAATTGATTTTCTAAGGGCTCCAGTTTCATCTTTAAAAGCAACAGTCCGCTTGGCATCGACTTTGATCTGATCGCAAATCTCCTTGCACTTCTCGTCAAGATGCTCCTCAAGCGCCTGTAAAAACTCGCTGGCGTCTATTTGAACTTTGACCGTCATTACAAGACCTCCGAGCAATGCAGAACCATATCCCCAGCCCTCTGATAATCTTCAACCCCGGTAATCCGGTATGTCTTTCCGCCATGCGTAACACGACATGAAGAATCAAGCCGCACGTCCCGCCTTACTCGGAGTTTAAATTCAGTCTTCATTTCAAGTTTTCCGGCTTCAATCCGTTCAGTTCCCCTCAAAGGTATATATTCAGCCCTGCACGGCGCTCCTGATAAATCTGACCATGTTTCAACGGTTGCCCCCATGCCGTCCTGTGCAGTTGTCACAGACTGAATTTTTATACTCTGATCAAGTTTTCCTGCTCGAATCATTTATTCCCCAAAATTAAAAAGGCGGTAAGGCCATAAAAGGTTCATAATATGCCCAGGTATTTGATCAACTGACTGATTGTTACCAACAATTATGCTTTCTCTATGGGCATACGCGTCGGCGACCATGATCAAAATAGCGGCTTTAATAGGGTACGGGACATTTGCCTCTGTGCCGTACCCGCAAACAAACTGAATATAAATCGGGTTTGAAGGATAAAGCGTTACTGTAGGCCAAAGCTTTTCATACCCCAGAACAACCCGGCCCGGATCTGAATCGATATCGACGATATAATCACTCGATGAAAACGTATACTCAACGCCATCAGAGCCTTTATACTTAACGCTCGTTACAGACTGCAAATTCCCAAACGGCAATAAAAAACGCGCCGTGGGCCATTCATCAGCAAACGCTTTCCATGTCTGTGTCAATAACTTCCGGTTAGTGATGTTTTCAGCTTGAGCGGTTGCAGACTGGATAAGACTTTCAAGATAAAAATCATCATCTGTGTTATCCCAAGTAATATTGAGCTGCATTTTAACAAGGCCAATATCCACAACTGCTCCGGTCGGGGCCATCACCAATTTGGTTATCATTTCACATGCCCAAAAAAGTTAAGCATTTAAAAAATACCCCCCGGCAACAACCGGGCGCCAAAGCACCGTTATGTCCGCAATCTTTCCAGCTCCAGCGGTGGCCCCGGAAATTGTCAACTGGATTTTCTTCGTTGCCGCCGTCACAGAAGGACCACGGTATACGCTGTAAAAGTTTCCGGTTAAATTGGCTTTAGCTCCGGCAGTACCGGATAAAAGAACGATGGGGGCCACATCATCTGTCTGAACTGATATGCCTGTAAAAGTGGCTACCGCTGAAAGATCATCAGGAATATGCACCGTAACGGCGTCTATAAATAGCGCCTGCGCCGTGGCGGTCATAACATCATAGGTATTGGCGGCTTGATTCAAAGAAATTTGTTTGTAATTAACCGTGCTTTCCGGCATAAAACTCTTTGGAACCCAGGCATACCCATTGTAAATGAACATGAATCCGGTGTTGGTTTCAAAGAAAGTCGCCCCGGCTGCGATATCAGTTGTTGGTTTGGTATCTGTTGAAAGCCCTATGAATCTGTTGTTCATTGAGCCTATGGATTGAACGGTCATTTAAAGCCCTCCTTTTTCAGGCGGTAAAATCACTTATTTCTTCTTAGTGGCTTTCTTCTTATCCTGAACTTCAATTTTTTTTGTGTTATCGTGGCTTTCTTTAGCTGTAGCACAAACGCCGCAAACAACTTCGGCGCCTTTTTTCTCAAAAAACTCGCCGCACTCAACACATTTAAAAAGATGCTTCATATTATTTATGGCGCGGTTATATGTTAAAACAACCGCGCCCCTTTCTTAAAATTCTCTCGCAATCCGAACCCAATCGATGTGGATATCGCAGTCGTCAGCGTGCCCAGCATTAAGAACAAGCTGGAAGGCCATTTCTTCAGCCGTGGGAACCGTCGCAGTAGCCAACAGGCAAGTGCTGGCCAAAGCGGTTCCGTCGGCATAGAACGTAACAGTCGTCCCGTCACAATAAGCCCCAACCTTGATGTAAGTGTCGGCCACGAGGGTAACAGCGTCAGCCTGAACAACAACGGCAGCACCCGAAGCTTTCCGGTGGACGGTATCGAGCTTATCACCATCGGCCTCAACCCGCAGAAATCCGATATAATCTTTATCCTGAAGTGTGCCAGTCGCGGTCATGATCCCGTCTTGAGCAAGGAGGCCTTCTTCGGTGAAACCGCAGAACAATCCGAATTTTGCATCCGTGATGTTCTTGACTTTGATCCGGGCTTCCCACCAGGATTTCTTTCCAGATGTCAGAACAAACTGGCCTGCGGTGTCAAGGGCTCCAAGAACCTGAACAGCTACGCTCTCATTGTCGGTGGTGGTGGCAAGCTTCAAGACGCCATTTGGGTCGGTGGCGATGTTGGTAATAACAGACCCGGCAGTAGCGCCGGTGAATCCGCTGGCCCCGCCACCCAGATACGTTTTTGCCTGGTTAGCGGCCAGGGCGTGGCTTCCGTGAAAATCATTGAAGTACGCCATGCCCTTTGTAGGGTCCATGATATAGTCCATCCACGGACAGGCTGACCATAAACCAACAGAAGGCCCGCGACCGGTATTCGATCCGGAAATAGGCAACGTCAGGGTTGCTCCGTCTTCTACTTCAAAAGTTCCACCAGAGGCAATGACGGTTTTATCCCCACCGTCAGTTCTATAACATTTCGGTTGATAACTCATTTTCTTTTTCCTTTATATCAGTGGTTGCCCCTGGCCGGAGTTACCCGGCCAGAGTAGTCATTTAAGACCTGATTATGCTACCGGAGCGTTTTCCGGGTCGCCTTTGAGAACAATAATCCCGATGGGCATGGTTACAGTGCCGGTGATGGTATAGGTTAACTGAAGATACCGTTTCCCGCCGACATATCCCAGTTTATACAGGGTGTTGTCTTCGGTTGCGGCATCGATTGTCAGAACAACCCCGGATGTCACTGTCAGATCAAGCATGTCGGCAGTAGCAACCGCAGTATAAGTCGTGCCGTCATCGGAATGATCCATGGTGAACACAAACTTATGGCTATCACTGAGCCCGGTTCCAGCATCAAGCCCGGTCTGGACCAACAGGCAAGCGGAATTGAATCCCTGAAGGTCAATGTCGGTATGAACGGCTGTGGCCGTGATAGCAATCGGGTCCAGAACGGAAACCGCCTCGACCTTGTTGTATAAATCTTTCATTTCAGAATCCTTTATTTTTAATGGCCGGAGTTACCCGGCCCGTTTAAATTAGCTGGTTGCAATCTTTAGCGCTTTGACCGCCTCGAACAAGGTTATACCTCCCCCTACCCTTTTTGTGGTATAGAAGAGCACATTCCCTTTTGAGGTGTACGGATCGCGGAGAACTCTGATCCCCATTCTGTCAAGAATCAGGTAAGCCCGTTTGAAGTTACCGAAGAACAGGGGGTAGGCCCCGGCGCCGATGTCGGCCACGTTGTCATCATAGGCAATAGGTTTACCCAGGAGAACGTCCGGGGTTCCTTCCATCAGGCCCGGACGCCAAATGTAATTACCATCACCATCTTTCAGGGCGCGGATTTTTTCACAAGTGGCGTCATTCATGAGCCAGGTTGCACCGTTCCGGTAAACCGATTTCAGAGCATGCTGAAGGGCAAGCAGCTTATCGGTGTTGTTCAGAAGGGTTGCGTGGCCCCCGGGAACATAACCCACCTTGCCCCACTCATAGGAGGCATTGGTGATAAAAGTGTAACCGGCGATACCATGGGGCTTTGCAACGCCGTCACCAGTGATAAAAGCTTCACCCTCCTGCTCTGCAAATTCGACAGACACTTCGTCTGCCAGCCAACTTTCAAGATTCAGGTAAACATCGTCAAGGGAAATCTGAGTCGCGCCTGGCTCGGCATAAACCTCTTTCATGTTGATGGCGATTTCTTTCAGGGTCGGGGTATTGGTCTCGGACCGGGTTGCTTTTTCAGCGACCCATCCGGAAGTTGCGCCGCCCATATTGACGATCTTTTTGTAAGTGTCGGTGCCGATGGACCGGACGGTGGCAAGATTCCGCATTACAGAAATCGTTCCCGCGACTCTCTCGATGGCCTGATCAAACTCCGGAGGGGCCACAAGGTATCCACCATCGGGGTCAGACAGAGTAGAAAGACCCGCTTTAACCTGAAGCTCTTTAACAGCCTCGAGGTTGGACTCCCCGCCTTTACGGAACCACTTTTCAAAAGCGGCCTTGTGTTCTGCCTTGGCTTTATCGACAACAGTATTACCGCCCCCACCACCGAACTGAATCCGACCAACGGCTTTATCAAGAGCTTCGAGCTGGGCTTTCATGTCGGCCAGTTTGGTAATATCGGCATTGATCTTATCCACTTTCTCATTCAGGACGGCATCAACACCGCCTTTTGCGGCCAGTTCTTTGAGTTTCTGGTCATTCTCGGCTTTAAACGCTTCAAAGGCAGTTCCGATAGCCGCAATCGTTTTCTTAAGTTCTTCCATCTCGTTATTCCTTCTTCATTAATTTGTTGAGGGTTTCTTTGGCGACATCGGTAACACCGCCAAAATCTTCGCTATCGCTAATTGCCTCCCAGCCTCTCGCCAGAACTGCTTTCGCTTTATTTTTAGAAAGACCTCCTGCCTCACGCAGAAGGTTTTCAATGTCTCTTATGTTGGGTTCTTTCAAAGAACTCGCTTTTGACTTGAACTCGTCCGGGATATTTACGAACATAGAAAGATCAAATTCAGCTTTAACAGGCTTTCCTGCCTCTACAATAGTATCGATGAAGCCTTTCTCTTTGGCTTCTTTTGCGGGCATCCAAGTTCCGATTTTCAGCATGTCCCTAAGCTCCCGCTTACCCACATTAGTGCCATCGGCATACATATCGACCATGATCCCGTTGATTTGCTCCAGCACCCCAGCAGCTTCACGCATATCATGCTGATTACCGCATACACAGGTTAACGGCTCATGCACCATAATCATAGAATTCTTAAAAGCCTGCCGTGTATGCCCTGCTATCGCTATATACGACGCCGCCGATGCGGCTAAAGACTCAATCCGCGTAATCGGTTTGGATGGGTGCCCTTTAATAGCATTATGGATAGCTATCCCATCAAACACATCCCCGCCCGGGGAATTGATCCTGATAGTGATTTTCTTTTGCTGCATTGCTGAAAGCGTTCTCGCAAAATCACCAGCGTCGTTAAAGGGCCACCCTATGAAATCAAAAATAAGGATTTCAGCCTCATCGTCCGTAACATTCTCAATCTTGTACCAATCCGGTTTATCAAGGGGCTTATTGTACTGAGCCGCAATGATCCTGGCGTTCTTTTCGTTTCTGTAATTTAAATTCATTTCTCATCATCCTGATTATTGGCTGCCCCGGATTCTTTTGTGGTCGAGGTACGAGTACGATATACTTCCCCACCTTCGTACCCATTCATGTCCAACATATCCAAAACATCGTTTGGACAAAAAATTTCCTTATCAATTGCGATTGCAAAAGCCTCCATCTGGTCCTTGAAAGCGCCCCTCTGAAGACCTTCTACTTTGAACTTGGCGTAATATTTTTTACGATCTGCCGGGCCTAACAGATCCCTATAAATTGACTTTTCAATGCTGACGATCCAGGGAAGGAGGGCGTATATCACGAAACCTATTGAAAACTGTTCAGCACTCGCAAACGTGGGCGTGTTTTCTCCAGAGTTCATGACCGTCAACGGCATCCCAAAGAAAATATCAACGATCTCGCTCTTCTGGTACTTCCTGCTTTCAAGAAACTGCGAATCTTCGGGATTTATAGTAACAGCTTGAGCTGTCATGCCTTCTTCAAGTAACATAAGCCTGTGAGCTTTTCCGAGCCCAGAATACGCCTCCCCGAGAGAGTCTTTAAGATTTTTATGAGCTGGCTCAGAAAGCTTCGAGGGGTGCGACACAATCATGCCCGGATGCGTCCCGGTTCCAAAGTACCGAGCGCCAAACTCTTCAGTTGCGAGAGCGAGGCCTATGCTTTCACGAATATACTCGATTGGGTTGACACCCATATACCCATTCATTGTCATGCCTCTTAAGTGCATGATTTCGCTACCTGGTATTTCTTTTTTCGACCCATCAGGAAAAGTGCATTTATAATTCAAGCCGTAATTCGGAGCCTGAACGACCTCGTTGACGATACCCGGAGCCAACGGGATAAGCTCTTTGACTTCTCTCTGGAATACGCCTCTATTCTTCAACGCATAAAAATTGCCGCGATGCGACAGGTGATTCATAGCCATGCCCCAGAACTCGGAAGAAGTCATCCATTCATTGGGCATATCGTGTAAAAGAGGATAAAGGCTATGATCGCTGGCGACTTCCCGAACCTTGCCGGTCTTCATCATCATGTGACAAGGAAGCATACCGATTACCCGGGAAAGAATGTTCACACAAGAATAAACAGTTGCTTGGCGCATTGCTGTTTCATTGGAGACTGACTTACCGGAATACGTAGACCCGCCACCAAAAGCAGATCGAAGAATTTTTTCCATCTCTTGACTTATGGCCTGGGGCTTAGCCATCCGGGAAATAATACCCATTATTTCTTATCCCTCATAATATACCCGGAAACCATGAGAATGGACCCACAAACGGCAAATGAAACCCACGGGGCCTTTAAATAAAGCCCGTACCCCAACGCAAGTAAACCACCAAGAAACATGACATCTCGAATATCTATTCTCTTCAAATCAGCCCCTAAATTGTGGCCCGGTTTTCTGGGGCTCCAAAAGTCTGCCCATGGAGGACCGGAAACCAAATTATTGCCCTTTATTATAAGAGAAAAATCCCGTAATTTTGGATTTTGCCTTAGATAGATGGTATTCTACGACCCTAACCTTATTGTTGGTCCTAATCGCTATCTGGGCATAAGAAAGGCGCCGGAGATAAAACATCGACAAAATACGATTCTCAAGAGGCGTTAAAAAGTCAAACTGCGTTATCTCCTCGGTGTGATTGGCTGATAGAAACCACGGGGATTCAAAATCACCTGCGTTATCTTCAAGAAGAACGGCCATCTGAGGGATATAATCTTGATCAGCATAAATTTGCGCTTTAGGGCACAAAAACGTGCAGTCTTTACGTTTTTCACACGACTTGCAAATAGACATGGACGAAAATCCTTAAACACGGAATCCGTCCAACGTATAGGTGGGATTACCTTCTTTTTAAGTAACTAACTCAACAATAATTTTTTACAACTTGCCAATATTTTTTGTATTCTTCCACACAAATAAGCTGTAAATTTAAATCTGTGCTCATGATGACAAAAATCTGAACAAGTCCATATCATTTTAATCTTCTTTTTACGCATTATATTTAAAATTCCTTCCTACGCACGCTGCATAATGGGGGCAACCTTCTTCTATCTTCCCAACAGACCCATTAGGTCGAAGATGGACACAAAACCCATTGATGCTCGACTTCTTACACCCACCAGCAAAGGAAGAGGGTAAGAGAGCTTTTTTAGCTTCTTCGAGTAAAGTTTTTTTCTGGTGTTCGGTCATTTATTCTTTCACCCTAATAAGTTTTCTTGTAAACACAATACCGTCGCATGGGGACTGCGGATCGTTTTTCGGAGCCGATTGATAAACAATTTTATACTTCTCACCATACTGAAAAACGTAATACTCCGCAGCTTTAGGCGGGTTATAGCGAAGCAGTTCTTCTCGTGTTAAATGGCAGTATGTTTCGGTAATTTCATCTGGGATCATAGCCCCCAGGACCTTACCTTCTTTTTTAGGCTCAAAAAACTTACAGTTTCCCTCCCTGTTGATTTCTTCACAGAAAAACACCCCGGCGTTCTTCTCGCCTGTAATAAAATTTCTTATACCAGAACATTTAACTCTATTGAACTTAAACGAAGAGTCTTCAAACGAAGTTATATCTACTTGTTCACAATACATACACTCGTTACAAACCGTAAGTTTACTCATTTTTCCGTTCTCCTTTCCCCACAACGACCGTTCTTTTAACGCCGATCTCACGCCAAAAGGAAAATTGCAGTCGCAAGTGATACCACAGCCGATTTTACCCAAACAATCGTTCATTTTAAAATACCCTCCCTCTGCCGAGCTTTAATACCTCGTTCTTATTGTGTGCCTGACTATCAATTTTCTCTGTAACAGGTTTTTCAACGTATCCAGGCGGGCACTGCACTCCGAGCGACACGATGTACGTCATGCTGTGAGGATATTCACAATTGCAAATCATGTTTGGCTGATATGTCCGTAAGACTGGAAGCGTTTGAGTTCTAAAACACCTGGGGCACTGAAAAACCTCTACCTTGCCACACATAAACGCCCCGTCGCGGCTCACGCAAGAAAAATAATCGTCCATTTAAACGCCCTCCTTATTCAAAGAATTATCACCCCCCGCGTCTCATAGACGGATTTATTCGTAACGTTTCCTATTCTCGATTTAGCGAGCCCAACCGCCATAGCCAAGGCCACAATACCGTCTATCCTTGCGGTTGACCTTCTTTTATCGAATATCCGGTTATCTGTTCCAGCCGGATCTTGCCGAACAACCACGGAGGCAGCGTTCCACCGCAAAACCGGATTAAACGCTATCCTGATCTTTTTCTCCCGGATAAGATTTTCCAAATGTTGAATGCTGTTTGGCATCCATAACGGGTTTGGGGCGGGCTCCCCATTATCGTCCAAAATCACGTCTCCTTTATCGTCTCTCATGATGCCTGACCGCCTGAAACCCTGGGGATGCTCAACAAGAGGCAACTCGATATCCATATCCATAAGATCATCAGCCAGTTCACGATGGCGGTATTTATCATAGGCAATGGCTTTTAACTGAGTGTTTTTTGACAATTCATTCAAAGATAAAGCTATCGGGCCAAGCTTGATAACCTTGCCTTCCGTCAAAGTCAAAAAACCGTCCCTGGCCCATATATCATAAGATACGCTGTCCTTCCTCATGGCTTCATCAAGTCCTTCTTTGGGCCTCCAAAAGCTCACAAAAGCGTCAAACGTTCCGTCATCGCACGGATATACCTCTGCGTGGGCTGTCAGGTCAGTGGTATATGACATATCAAGCCCACCATAACAATCTCTGTCTTGATAATCATCTCTCCTGATTTCATGATTTTCAACCGCTTCCCACATATCCCTCGGGAGCCAACCGTCGAGCGAGTCAGTCCATTGACAAAAATGAAGTCTTCTCACCAGCCCCTCTTTAGACGGCATGCCTTTTGCTTCTTGAACTTGCTCACGGATAAAATCTTTTTGAATGGTTACCCCCAAAAGGGGATTTACTTTTATCCAGCAGTCTTCATTCTCAAACGGATCTTCCCCCTCGTCCAACGCGCAAATGTAACCAAACCACCCGTCGTTAATAACCTCTCCGCTACAGACCTTTATCGTATACTCATGCTCTTTCCAGCAAACAGATGTCTTATCGTGACCGGAATTGGTAATCTCAAAGATAAGGGCCTCTCTGTTCCCTTTCGTGCCGGCGCGAAGCATCTCAATAACGCTATCATCCCGATGTTCGTGAACCTCGTCAATAAGCGCACAAAAAGGCCTTATACCAGACTTTCCTTTTTTCTCACTGGATATAGGTTTGAAAAAACTTGCTTTTTCAAGATAAGTCAATTGCCATACCGGATTTTGACCAGAAGACACCAATCGCTTTTTTAATCCGGGCGACCTATTCCACATCTCAACGGCGTCCCGGAACAAAATGGCGGCCTGGTCTTTATCAGTTGCCGCGGAATAAATCTCCGCTCTCAATTTCTTGCAAGCAGTGAGCATGTAATGCCCTATCCCAGCGGCAAGCGGGCTTTTGCCCGAGCCCTTCCCTTCCTCAACGTACGCCCTTCTAAACCTCCGCAAGCCTTTTTTCTTCCACCCAAACAACGACCCAACAATAAAAGCCTGAGACGGGTCCAAAATAAAAGGGATAGACTCTGAGTTACTGTCTCCTTGCTCGTCTGTATATTCAATCTCGACAGTACACACGTTCTTGAAAAATCCAACAACCCTTTCAACTTCATCGACGTGCCACGTTAAACCTCTCTCATGCCCGACCTCAAGATCCTTCAAATGCCTACTGCAAGCGTTACGGACATGAGGCCCGGCCACAATAGCCCCGCTCAAAACATCAACAACATATTTTGTAACAGGGTCGTCTGGAAGAGGTTTCTTCGCCATCAGGAAAAATATTTCTCCGAATTATCTGCGTCTGGATCAACCGGCTCGGCTTTCACTTTAGACCTAGATGCTGGTGTCATCCCTAACTCAGAGGCGTATTTGACCATATCCACAGCGGCTTTATTAGCAATACCGACGAGAGCATTTTGAATAGCGTACCCTTTAGGTGAAACAGATAAAAGCCCGTTATCTCCTTTAACTTTCGTTTTCAAATTTATAGCCCTCCACGCTCTCGCCCAGAGAGCGTATGAAGTACAATAGGCGGCCAGTACTGCCCTATCTATCCTCGTTAAAACCCCAATCGCGTAAAGCTCTTGGCTTATCTTCACCCATTCTGCCTTAGCGTCCCTGCAAAGATGCGGGGGTGGCTTAGGTAAACCCGGTTTAACCTTCGGCTCATCCTTTGGCAGGGGTTTCCTGCCTGGATTGCCGGTTAATAATTTTAAAACTGTCGGTGTTCTTTTTCTTCCCATTTAACCCCACCTATAATTTCTCGACTTTGCGTCCACAGG